>Ga0310691_10000303_pt1 | contig 99864 bp, 68 predicted proteins | sample 176DNAGHGlowgp2_FD_203887 | JGI IMG/M metagenome (GOLD analysis project Ga0310691, IMG submission 203887) | Sheep rumen microbial communities from Palmerston North, Manawatu-Wanganui, New Zealand - 1766 DNA GHGlow gp2 (v2) (version 2) | ecosystem: Host-associated > Mammals > Digestive system >...
AGATCTTGCGCTTTGTATGAACCTCTTGTGTTAACATATATTTCTATATGTCCCGTTCTTCCTCGTAAATTGCAAATGTTTTCAAAGATCTCTATCTTCTGGCGTCGGTCTCTCGTTTGAGCCGCATGTTTTATGTCTTTGCCTTCGTCCGGAGTAGCGTTCCTTCCCGAAAGCGAGTGCAAAAGTATAGCAGATTTCCGTCCTGCGCAAGCGTTTAGGGATTTATTTTTTAGAAATGTTCATAAAACGCTGATTTATCGGCCGATAATTTTTTACATTTTTTAACACTGCTTGTAGGGTGTTTTTTGCGTGGGGCTCACGCCCTACGCTGGGTTGTGTCGTGCCTTCGGCACTGGGAAATTCCAAATTTTGCATTTATATTCATGTCGCGTAGGGTTGAAACCCTACGCTAGGGGATGTCGCACCTGCGGCACTACTGGAAAAAACAAAAAAGACGCGATTACTCGCGTCTTTTATAAGATTGCCTTCAAATGTATCTTTATTTTCCTATCAATGACTTTACTGCATCAAACACCTCCGACAATGACATCAGTTGTTTGTCCACACCGTTCTGGTTCAACACATACATCAATGCACCAAAACCTATGGCAAATAATATGACTAGGAAATATCTTACTCCTGGCTTTAATCTTGAACTCATAATCTAATCTTTAACTAATTTACAATTAAAAATATCTGCGTTCAGATGAAGACGAGCTAGATGAACTGCTTGCCTTCTCTGGCTCTGGTCCTTCTGAGAAAACCGCATCAGACGCTGACGTTCCAAACTTTGATGACGACGCTGACTCTTTCTTTGAAGAGCTAAACAATCCGTCAATTCCATATGTTTCATAACGCTTCAGCAATTCATCCGCGCGTGCAGACGCCACAGCGTTGTCTACGTTGATCTGACTCAAGATTCCTCCCGTCTCCTCAATGACTGTTGTCATCTCTCCCAAACGCTGAGAAATATCATCTGCCATATAATCCATCGCACGTGTGAATGTTTCCATCTGATCTGGATCGCCCTTCAAAATCGACATCATAGACGAGAATGCCTTATGTTGTTCCTTTATAGAACGATACTCGTCTTCTCTCTCCTTAACCTCATTCTCTGTATCCTCCACAGTAAGATCTGCAGCACGCTTCAACTGCTGCAAGATGGCATACCATTTCTTCGACTCTTCAAGTCTTGCAGTACGACGCTCTACAGCCTCCTTCAGACGCACTATCTGACGCTCAGCTACCGCCGCACTACCCTTGTCTCCCTGCTTATTGTAAACCTCTAGTCGACGGAAGTTTGTCATCAGCTCCTCTTTCTTAGCGGCAAGTTCTTTTTCCGACTGCATCATCAATCCTCGCATTGTGCCCATGTGCTTCTGGATTTCCTGGATCTTTTTCTTCATCTCAAGAATCTTCTTGCGCACAATGGCAATTGGATCGATCTCGATGATCAGACCTGTTAGTTTTCTCATCAACATGAAATATGCGTTTGAGCATAGTTCTTGAAACTTTTTGTTAGTCAATAAGAATCCGAGTCCTGCAATCACACCGACCAATGCAGCCAAAGTGATAATATTCGACGCTAATGTAATCAAAAACGGAAGAACCGAATACAATAGCATACAACCGCCCACAGCCGCTACAGCTGCAATAATTTTTCCTAATGTGCCACCTGGTTTTTCCCAAGGAGATACCTTATGCTCCTCGTTCATTGATGGTAAATTATTAAATTCCATATTTTTATCTTATATTTTCTGTTAATCTTTCAATGCATCTTCTAGTTTAGCTCCGTCCATTCTCAATTTTCCGATCATATAGTCGACGGTAGCGTTAAACTCCTTCTTCTTCCTTCCACAGTCTGCCTTGACAGCCACAACCTGACCTTCCTGTTCCTGTGCGAATGTTTTCAGTTTTTCCAATTTTGCCTCCAACTCAGCAATTTCAGCTTTGGCTTTCTCTATTGCCTCCTCACGAGCGACAACCTGATCCTGCCAAAGTTTGTTGAATTGCTCTGTGCCCCGCTCCCTCTCGTCTTCTATATATTGGATATACGTAAGTATACTCTGCAAAATTTGCTTTTTTGATAATGAAGGCGACGCTGCTTTCAACGTAGCGTAACTCACAGAAAAACGCATCTTCTCGTCAGGAATACTTTGCAGAAGCACCTCATCGTTAGCTGCTTTTTTCAATTCTAGATAATCCGGACCAGGAAGATTCTTTTCATCGAGCATCGCAATTATATTATCCAACACACCTTCGTCAATCTCTGAGATTTCCGAATTATCATTCGCCTTGAATTCGGTTCCCATAGACGCTGCACGTGAATCAGATTTTGCATCTTCCGTTGGCATTTCCTGAGTCGAAGCAGAGTTCGCAGGTTCTGCCGCAGGAGCTGTTTTTTTCTCCTCACGCTTTATTGGACGTCCATGTTCATCGACTTCCTCAAACAACAGATTTTTTATTCCCTTAAAAAGTCCCATATTACTTATTTATAATGCAAAAAATCGCACTATGTCTAAAAATTTCTCAAAAGTACATATTTAAGCAAAAAAGTCAAAAATTCGACATGCAATTTTTCCAAGAGCACCGTCCATTTTAACTTTTTTATACATATATAGAATATTCTGCCACACCATCAATAAAAAAACAAAAGGCAAGGGATTGCTCCCCTGCCCTTTTATACTGTGGAAAAAAATCCTTAATTAATGGTGGAACAGACGAATTCCTGTAAATGTCATTGTAATTCCAAGGCGGTCACAACACTCTATAACATTATCGTCACGCACTGAGCCTCCTGGCTGAGCGATATACTTAACACCACTCTTGTTTGCTCTTTCGATATTATCTCCAAATGGGAAGAATGCATCCGAACCGAGAGCGACATCTGTCATAGTGTCTAGCCATGCACGTTTCTCCTCTCGTGTGATTGGCTCTGGCTTCTCTGTGAAGAAGTTCTCCCAAACACCGTCGGCAAGGACATCCATATAATCATCCGAGATATAGACATCGATTGTATTGTCACGATCAGCACGTTTGATTCCAGGCTTGAATGGAAGAGCCATCACCTTTGGATTCTGACGAAGATACCAGATATCAGCCTTATTTCCAGCAAGGCGAGTACAGTGGATACGGCTCTGCTGACCTGCGCCGATTCCGATTGCCTGTCCATCCTTGGCGTAGCAAACAGAGTTCGACTGAGTGTATTTAAGAGTGATAAGTGCGATCAAAAGGTCACGTTTAGCTGATTCAGGGAATGACTTCAACTTTGTAGGGAACTCCTTGAACAACGACTCGTCGATTTTCAACTCATTTCTACCCTGCTCAAAAGTCACACCAAACACTTGCTTTCTCTCAATTGGATTAGGACGGTAGTTTATGTCCATCTTGATAATGCAGTAAGTGCCCTTACGTTTAGCCTTCAAAATCTCAAGAGCCTCTGGAGTATAGTCTGGAGCAATCACACCGTCGCTCACCTCACGAGCTATCAAATCAGCAGTCTGCTTATCACAAGTGTCAGACAATGCGATGAAATCTCCGAATGATGACATACGGTCAGCACCACGAGCACGAGCGTATGCAGTAGCCAACGGACTAAGCTCCTTATCGTCTACGAAATATATTTTCTTCAATGTGTCCGACATAGGAACAGCGACAGCCGCACCAGCTGGACTTACATGTTTGAACGACGCTGCGGCAGGAAGACCCGTAGCTGCCTTTAGTTCTGTGACAAGCTGCCAAGAGTTGAATGCATCAAGCAGATTGATATAGCCAGGACGGCCACACAACACCTCGATTGGCAACTCTCCCTCCTCCATAAAAATGCGGGAAGGTTTCTGGTTGGGATTACAACCATATTTCAATTCCATTTCTTTCATCAGGAAAGTATTTTAAAATTTGAGTGCAAAGATAGAAATAAATGCTAAAATTTAAATGAAAAATTGGAAATTAGTATTTAATCAAGGAGTCTTCACATATCTAAATAATACAATAGCGGTCTCTTTATTGACATACACCACATGTGAAACAAAAAATAAATTTTGTCTCTTCGTTCTTTTTACGTGATTAAACAAGATATCTCTTTATCCCAAAGATTTAAAAATCAACGCATACGCAAACAGCATACATTTTGATACTCCAAATGCCAAAATTATGTAAAACACAGACAATAGAATATATCCATTTCTACGGCCATTAATCATCGGCAAAACAAGTTTTGACACTAAATACGTTATCATAACAAAAAATGTCAATACAGCCAAGACCATAAATATCCCGATTGCGACAAAAACATGTTTTTCTTCCATATTAATTGAATAGAAAAAAAAAGGAGTCCTTTATCGAACCCCTTTATTTGTTAGTGGCGGTATGGACGGGACTCGAACCCGCGACCCCATGCGTGACAGGCATGTATTCTAACCAGCTGAACTACCACACCATTTTGCGATCTCTCAATTGCGAGTGCAAATGTAGTGCATTTTTTTGTTTCTGCAAACTTTTTCTCGATTTTTTAACAAAAAAAAATTGTTCCAATTATTCATATGAATTGTTAAGAAACTGTCTTAATTTGAATTAGGTTATATCGTTAAGGATTGTTTTGGACTCATGTTTGATAGATATTGGACATTTCTCTCCTCTACAATGATAGCTGAAGACGAGCATATATATAAAACACAACTGCTCGGTCTGACGGACTCGCAGATGTGGTGGGGTTAAAACGTTATACCTTTTCATTCTTCACTTCATGCTCACTATTTCCCATACTACTTGTTATTCGGCCTTTCTGTACAATGATTTTAACTATTTTTAACAGACAAAAATGCCCCTCTAGAGACAAAAATACCAAACAATTCAACTATAAGTACTAAAAAATACACCATTTTGGAGAAAAACTTCATTTTTCTTCATATTTTACTTTGCAGTATAGAAAAAATGTCTACATTTGCAGAAGGAAGTAAAACAAGAAGGATTTAATACTGTTATAACATATAAATATTTGTTTTAAAATATACAGAAATACAAGCGATAATGCTTAGTTTGTATATTAAATCCAGATGCCGTACTATTGATTTAGTTTTTCCTGCGGCAAAATTTAGCATTAATCTTTTCAAGTTTACGCAAAGTGAAACTAAAAGGTTCTTATTCCATGGAAAATCTTCTTGACAGAAGAAAGAATTAGGACTGGGAAAGATTCAAACTTTAAGGACTAAACAATAACATTCATAGAAGTAACTTCGTCGTGACGACGAGGTTATTTCGCTTTTTAAACGACACCTTTTTATTTCTCATCTTTCACCAATCGTACAGACAAGTTTCTTTTTTATTCTCTCTCCGCTTTCCGAAACAGCCTCAAACAGCAGGACATATATTCCCGTCGTCAACATTTCGCCATCGCCGTCCGTCCCATCCCACTTGTAAACACCTTCCCTGTCAAGCAATTGATATTCAAACAATGTGCATATCTGCCTGCCAAATCTGTCATAACAAGACAAGGTTCCTTTGAAATTAGGTTTCGAAAATGAATAAGTTATAATTATCTCAGGATAATCGGCTGTAATAAAGCTTTGAGTGCAAAGTATTTCATCCGCTTTTGATGACGACGCTGAATTTTTCCGTCCCGGTGTTGCCCCTCCACATTCGTCTGAAGCAGAAGCCCACTCATCACCGTCGAATGACACTCTCTCCAAACTCCTACCCTTGTCGACAGCTGAAAATTGGCTGTGCGTCTTCGGATCATATACAAACTCATCCAATACATTATCCTTTTTGTCGAGCAACACGACATTGCCACCACTATTGCTCAAAGCAGCCATTTTGGGCAAATTGAATAAGACAGCACCGTCGTCACATCCATATTTTGCACAAACATTTTCAACATTCCTGCTCAATATTATATATGTATGCGGAGGAATGGCATCATTCACGTCGCTTGATAACGGAGTGATATAATTGAGATTTCCGTTTGCTTTTCGTGTCGCAATCGACAAGGACTTTGCAGAAATCCACTTCTCACTCATATTATATAGCTCCACAAATTCACTTTCTCCCGTCGCCACATCAAATAGAATCTCATTCAAAATCAATTCTCCCCTCTTCGCATCATCTGAAAAATAAATTTTCAAAGTCGTGTCAGAAGAACAATTGCCACGGATATCGCAAGCGGAAACTGAAATCTCATACTCGCCAGACAATTCCGTCTTCACGATGCTGAATTGCGATCTTCTCTCATCTCCATCCAAAAATTCAAAAGCATCGTCAGGTGCGACGGAAAGGCTTCCAACATTTATCTTCTCACTCCACAACACAGTGAGAATTGAGTCGTTCCGCTCAACGCCCGACACATACGGGGGATCATTGTCAACGAAATCCGATTTGATTGAGATTGAATCGAACACAAAATTTTTAGTGCGAGTTTTGGAGAAATGCGGATTCAGAATAAAATATGAAGAGGTCTCAATTTCATTATCATAAGCGATAAAGTCGACGGAATAATCCTCCTCATCATTAATTTTACTTTTCACCGTCCAATTGCCATCACTGTCCGTCTGCACGACAATATCATACCGCACCTCACTGAAATTCAACCTTTTCTTCGCCGACGCACCCAACTTTTTTTGTGTTCCTCCCATAGATTTCCACAATGCAATCTCGTCGTTCGATTTTCCAAGCAAAAGATAGTAGCCGGAAAGAGTGGAATCGGCGGCATCAGCAGAAGATGAAGCCAGATAGACCGCAAGATAGTTGGAAGACGAAGGATTCAGCTCCATTCTTCCACACAAATGCCACGTGGCAGAAATGATAGCGTCTGATTTTGTGGAGATAGACGAAGAAGATACCGTCTTCTCAGCATTAAGTCTTAACGATTGATCTTCAACAGAAAAAGAAGCAGTGTCGCCCGACCAAACATTTTTCCATTCTGTATCTGCAAAATGCAGGACAAAACAACAAATTAAACCGATAAATAAATCCATATTATACAAATTTTACTAATTTTGCACCCCAAAGGCTAATCCGCCTGCAAATATAAGAAAAAGTTTATAATTAAAGAATAAAAAATGAAAGTTGCAATCGTTGGAGCCAGTGGAGCTGTAGGACAGGAGTTCCTAAAAGTATTGGCTGAGAGAAATTTTCCAATGGATGAGTTGGTGCTATTCGGATCAGAAAGAAGCGCCGGTCAGAAATATACTTACAAAGGCAAGGAGTACACCGTACAGCTTCTAAAGCACGGTGACGACTTCAAGGGTGTAGATATTGCTTTCACATCAGCAGGAGCAGGTGTTTCAAAAGAGTACGCAGCAGACATCACTAAGTTTGGTGCTGTAATGATCGATAACTCAAGTGCATTCCGTATGGACAACGACGTTCCATTGGTAGTGCCAGAGTGCAATGCAGAGGATGCGCTAGTACGTCCAAAAGGTATCATCGCAAACCCTAACTGTACAACTATCATGATGGTTGTTGTGCTTCAGCCACTTGAGAAGTTGAGCCACATCAAGAGAATCCACATTGCTTCCTACCAGGCAGCGTCAGGAGCAGGTGCGGCAGCGATGGCAGAGCTTGAGCAGCAGTACAGAGAGGTGCTTGACGGCAAACCAGTTACAGTAAACAAGTTCGCATACCAGCTAGCATACAACGTGATTCCTCAGATTGACGTGTTCCAGGACAACGGATACACTAAGGAGGAGATGAAGATGTTCAACGAGACACGTAAGATCATGCATACAGACGCAGCATGCTCGGCAATGTGTGTACGTGTACCATCACTTCGTTCTCACTCAGAGGCTGTATGGATTGAGACAGAGAAGCCAATCGATGTTGAGACTGCAAAGAAGGCAATCGCATCAGCAGAGGGAGTTCAGCTAATGGACGATCCAGCAAACAAGGTTTACCCAATGCCATTGTTCCTAGCAGGTAAGGATGATGTATACGTAGGACGTGTACGTAAGGATCTTGCAAACGAGAACGGTTTGACATTCTGGTTGGTAGGCGACCAAATCAAGAAGGGTGCCGCATTGAACGCCGTTCAGATCGCTGAGTACCTTATCAAGGTTGGCAACGTAAAGTAATCAATTACTTTTCATAATAAACAACGAGGTTGTGTCTTGCGATACAACCTCGTTATTTTTTTTACGATAGACGATGGACGAAAGACGGTTGACGATAGACGATGGTAAAAAATTGAAAAAAAATGTGAATAATCGCGTCTTTTCATTATTTTTATCCTGTAATTCAAAATGATATGAAGATGACAATCAAATATATTCTTACACTAATCATCTCTATATTTGTAGTCAGCATTCAAGCAAAAGGGGAAACCGACTGGGATAAGGATGAAGTTAAAGGGGAAGTAAAGGAAATGCGTGTATATAACGTCCATGAAACGACCTCAGGAATAGAGAAAGCTTTCATCCGTCATAAAATCAAATATGATAAAAAAGGGAACCGTCTGGAAGAAGAGCACTACAACGAGAATGACGAAAAAAAAGAACCAATAACATATATATATAAATACAATAGCAAGAAAGACCGTTTATTCAAATATAAATACAAATATAGATATGACACAAACGATACTTTATTGTTAGAAAAGACAATATACATAAAACTAAGGGACGGTAAAAATCTTAAATTAGAAGAAACTATTTTTTCTTATGATATTGACGATAAATATATTGAAAATGAAGTGAGCAAATATAAATATGATAAAAATGGAAATATCATCGAGAAAATACGATTCGCAAACGACAGTTTACGAGAGAAAAACATTTACAAATATGATGAAAAAGGAAACCTTACAGAGGAGAACACCGATTCTTGGCTCAGATGGGAAAACAGAAAATTCGTAAACAAATACGACGACAATGGGAATTGTATTGAAGGAACAAGATATGACCACAATGGAAAATTAGAAAGTAAAAATATTTACACCTACGACGACAAAAACAATTGTGTTGAGGAATGTCTATTCGGCCGTAATGATTCATTATACCAAAAGACAACATATAAATATGATGAAAAAGGAGAAATAATAGAAGAAACAGTATACGATTCTAATGAGAAAATAATCTCAAAAGACAGTATAAAATACGATGAAAATGGCAATTGTATTGAATCAATAAAATATGAAACAAATATTTGGAACGGACGAGATTTTACACAAACAAGTGGAGAATATATATCAAAAGCAGTAAATAAATTTGACCCCCAAGGGAACATAATTGAAAATATTTATTTTTATTATAATAAAATCAATTTCGAATTCAATTTCGGAAGCATCATTGAATACGAATATTATAAATGACATTGACGTAGAGAAAACACAGAGATGCAAAAAATTGATTCACCTTCACCATTTTTTATTATTTTAGCGTAAAAATTGGTTATAAAGAAATGAAGTCGTCCTTAAAGTACATATTTTCCGCACTGTCTTTGATAGTGTTGTGCTTGAGTTGCACCGTCGCACAGGCAAAAGGGAAAACTGATTGGGAGGAGGATGGACTGAAAGGGAAAGTGAAGGAGGTACGTACATATAATGTGAAAGAAAATGCTGGAGCATTGGAAAAATCATTCATACGCCGAAAAATCAAATACGACAAGAATGGAAACCGTTTAGTGGAAGAGCATTACAACGAATATGATGAAAAAGACGGTGAGTTGTCGTCGAGATTAGTATACAAATACAAACGCAAGAAGAATTATATAGAGAGATTAGAATACGACAACTATAAGAAGCTGATCGAAAAAACTTTATACGACAAAAACCGAATCAAGATTGAGGATGAAGACTTTATTTACGGTGTAAATTATTGTTGGAGAACCGTCAACAAATATGATCAAAACGGAAAAATAATCGAAGAGATCCACTTTGTCAACGACAGTCTGCTAGAAAAGACGATTTATAGATACGACGACAAAGGAAATCTCACAGAGGAGAAACACTCTGATTCACCCACCAGATGGGAAAACAGAAAATTCATAAATAAATACGATGAAAATGGGAATCTAGTCGAAATAGAGGAATATAATTCTGCAGGAAAATTGAGCTACAGCACCGTCTACAAATACAACGACAAGAAAAAATGCGTAGAAGAAACCATTTTCGACTCAGACAAGAAGATGTGCAGCCATTTGACAAACAAATACAATGATGAAGGGAAGAAAATCGAATCAATCCATACGGTATCAAACAATGAGTTGATGCAGAGAGATGTTTATATAATAGACGACAAAGGAAAAACCTCCGTATCCTTACGTTATGATCCAGACGGCGAATTAGGAAGAATAGCAGTAAGCAAATTCGACAATGCCGGCAATGCCATCGAAACAAACATCTATGTGGGATTCGACAGAATTTTCTACTTCGGAAGCATCATTGAATACGAATATTATAAATGAGGACGTTGGCTATTGGCTTATAACTATTGACAAATGGTAGATTCTAAATTCCCAACAATGCCCACAAAGCTCCACCTGCCAACACGGCTCCCAACACTGCCAGTATAGCAATCACCGTGCAACCGATCTTGAACGGTTTCAGTATCTTTTTCTTACGTCTCTGACGCTCCTCTGCCCTAGCCTCCGCGATTATCTGATCCGCCTTTTCCTTTGATATCAAAGACGGAGTGATCCAATCTCTGAACAACAGTTCATTCCTAAATTCTACAGCAACCCTAACAAGATCAGATGGTTTGCCCAAATCAATCTTCTCTGTCGGATTCAGTGTCAGAGAAAGTTCATCTATCTTACTCATCAAAGCCTCATAACATTTCTTAGAGACATTCGTATGCACGTTGTCCGACTTCGGATTGAAACACGAAGAATCATATTTGCTTTTAGGAAGTGAGATATTGCGGCAATTATCTGTAGAGACAACAAGCACCGACTCCGGAACCTCAATATCAGCACAATCTTTCATATATAGGAAATGGACGGAAGGAGAAATCTTCACGTCTCTGCATCTGTATAATTCAAGGAACACAACACCGTCGTCCACACTACCCCCGTCGAAATTTGTCAGACGAGTGGCATAATCCATCTTTGATTCTGAAGTAGACGCAATTGCTGGAAGCTCATGTTCGCCGACATAACACACTCCATTCCTGTCTGTTCTGAAATCAGTGGCATAAAAAGCATTGGTGATTGAATACCCTTGTTCCGTACCCAACCTCTCATCGTATGGTTTTGTGATGCAGTATCCCATAAAATATATTTTCAAAAAAGTATAAATCTCGGCACCGTCAGGCCGAGCAACGACAAAAATATAAAAAACTATCTCATATTTTTCCTTCTCTCGGCATTTATTTTTCCACTCTTACTTTTGGACCGCCTATAAAATCCATCCTCGAGCATTTTCACAAAATCAGTAAAATTACAAATAAGTTATATCTTATTTGATACAAAAGCATTACATTTGCATTTGATTATGAAACAAACGGAATCACAAATCAAGATATTTGATTCCATTACTTTTTACAATAGTTGTTAAAATTGATTATGAAGAAAAAATCATTTGTATTTCTTGCGACATGTGTGCTAGCATTTGGGCAAGTCCACGCCGGTTCCATCTACGGCATCACTGCGGATGGCGACAAAGATGAATTCAGGATCGGGGATGTAAGGAGCATCAAAATTGCCCCACAGAAAGACGGAGTGAAATCCTATCCAACGATCAAATTCGGAGAAAGCAGTCAGCCAGGCTCTTCAGAAGATGTCGCATCACCCTACTTTATCATGACATATCCTAATCCAGTAAACGAATATCTCATGATCTCAGGCATTGAGGACAACACTGAAGTTTCTGTTGTGAATATGCAGGGAATAGAAGTTTTGAAAACAAAAGGGACAAAAGTGGATGTAAGCAAATTAGAGAAAGGCTCATACATCCTCGTCGTAGAAGGTAAAAAAGTAAAATTCTTAAAGAAATAAACACACGAAAAGATGAAGAAATTACTAATGTTTTTCGCCATGGTTATGACAAGCATAACCATGATGGCACAAAGCCAGTTTTATGTGATCTTGAAAGACGGTAGTGGAGCGAGCTACCCTGAAAACATCGTCGACAGCTTGACATTCGACAGCCTTAACGGAGCTAGGATCTACGGATTCAATGATTTGGCAAATAGCATTGACCAATTGAGAAAAGAAGTTGATTCATTGAAAAGAGTCTTATCAATGGTTCCTATTGACACATCACTTTTCATACACGAATATGTGGATTTAGGGTTGCCATCAGGAACTCTTTGGGCGACGTGCAACGTAGGAGCAAAAAAGCCATCGGATTATGGATATTACATCTGCTGGGGAGAAACAGGTCCAAAGTCCACTTACGGACAAACATCAGGCAAATGGAATAATAAGGACATTGCTACTTTGAAAACCCTAGATGTGATCGACCAATACTTCAATCTAACTTCTGAATATGATGCTGCTACCGTTCTATGGGGAGAGGAATGGAGAACTCCAACAGAAGAAGAAGTTGATGAATTACTTCGATACTGTGATTATGTATGGATTCCAGAAGATATTTATCCTTATTATGGATTCTGTGGTATTAAATTCACTTCTAAAACCGATAATAGAAAAAGTATATTCTTGCCTTGTGCAGGAATGAAAAGAGACAATGAAGACGTCATGATCGGAACTAGAGGTTACTATATGACAGCAACAAGTAAAGGAAGTTTTGCAACAGATTTATACTTGTCGCAGGAAAGAGTAAATACTGGCTCTCGATCAGTAAACCAAGGCATTTCTATCAGACCGGTACGCAAAAGAGCAGACGACCGTCCATTTATTGATCCTAACGACACAATTATCAATGGTCATTCGTATGTTGACTTAGGTCTTCCTAGCGGAACATTGTGGGCAACTCAAAATATAGGTGCAGATTCAGTGCAAAATGTCGGAACCCAATATCTATGGGGGCATACTTCTGCCGGACCTGAAGAAGGAACTGGGTGGATAGAGGTTCCACTTGAAAGACTGATAGAATATGGTGTAACTGATTCAACAGGTACTCTTTTACCAAATCATGACGCAGCAACTAAGAATTGGGGTGGTCAATGGAGAATGCCTACCCATGAAGAATGTGAGGAACTCCTTGCAAATTGTGAGACCGAATTTGTAACTTACAAAGGAACTCTTTGCTGTAAAGTTACAGGAAGAAATGGACACATAATGTATGTTCCAAGTACAGATGATAATGGATGTTCAGCTTGGTCGTCTTCTATATACTCTCCATCTAATAACTCACAATCATATACATTCCATATCTTCAATCCTGTATTAATAGAGGACTGGATAAATGATTTTGCAGAACGCGATAAGTTTTTACCTATCCGTCCTGTAGTCAACAGATAAAAGGAACAAAAACAATTTCATACAAGCGTAGCCGAAATCCTCGGTTACGCTTTTTTTATTCCTCAATTAAACACACATGTTTTTTTGCATAAAGCCGAGAGAAATCAACAAAAAATCTGCTGTTTTTGGGGAATTATCTGCCATTTTTAAGTCAAAACTAAATATTTTTCATACATTTGAAACGCAAATTTCACACATTTGCAACACAACTAGACAAAACTAACCATACAACTAATAATATAAACGACTCAGGAACCAGGCATTGCAATACCTGATTCAGAGACAAAATTGAAGAATCAAAAACAAACAACTATGCTTAAATTTTTATCTAATTGGATTCTTTGTGCTTTAGCAATAGGATTATTCAGCTCTAGCATCAATGCACAAAACTATCCGGCAAACTCTCCAGTCGCGCTTAACGGAAAATTAAAAGTATCTGGCACTCAGCTAGTGAACGAATGCGGCAACCCCATCCAGCTTCGAGGAATGAGCACACACGGACCGCAATGGTTTCGCAACTGCTACTCTGAAGAATCATTGGATGTCCTTGTAAAAGACTGGGGAATATCCATCTTCCGTCTTGCCATGTATGTGGAGGAACAAGGTTATATTACCAACCCCAGCGGCTGGAGACAATGGATCGACCAATATGTGGACTACTGCGGACAAAGAGGTATCTATTGCCTTATCGACTGGCACGTGTTGAATCCAGGAAATCCCAACGCTCACAAAAGTGACGCTATCGACTTCTGGAAATACATGTCGCAGAAACATGGAAAGAAAGCCCATGTACTTTACGAAATCTGCAATGAGCCAAACGGTGTAAACTGGAGCGACGTCAAAAACTATGCTACTGACGTGGTCAAAGCTATACGCGACAACAATGACAACACAGTAATTATCATCGGCACACCAACATGGAGCCAAGATGTCGATATAGCAAGTTCGGATAAAGTCAGCGGCACAAACATCATGTACACTCTGCATTTCTACGCAGGATCACACAAAGGTGAGTTGAGAAGCAAGGCCCAGTCTGCACTCAACAACAATGCCCCTATCTTTGTGACGGAATTCGGAACTAGCCATGCCAGTGGCGACGCTAATTACAGTCCAGACGAGACAAAGACATGGATCAACTGGCTTAACGAAAGAAAAATAAGCTGGATCTGCTGGAGTTATTCAGACAAGGGAGAAGTGTCAGCAACCCTTGTGCCCGGATCTTGCAATTCAAAAAACTGGAATAATGTAAGTGAATGTGGACAATTAATCAAAGGATTAATCTCTGCAAACAAGATTCCTTTCGAAGCTTGTAACGGTCAGAATAACAATCAGAACAATAACGAGAACCAGAACAATCAGAATAATAACGAGAATCAGAACAACCAGAACAATAACGAGAATCAGAACAATAACGAGAACCAAAACAACCAGCAGCAACAGCAGGAAGATCCTGTCGCATACCCTACTCTTGTTCAGGAAATCACCCAAGGAGACGTTTACCGTATCGTAAACAAAAAAAGTGGAAAGGTGATGAGCATAGAGAATGGTTCAGATTTGAAGCAGGTCAAGAGAGACGAGAATGACAAAAAGCAGTTGTTCCGTCTAAAAGAGGCTGACGGATTCTATTTCTTACAGAATGATGACTCTAAGTTTATGCTGTCTAACAAATATGTCAACAACGACGGCACAAAAATCAGCCAGGAGGAGAAGAGTGAATACGATAATCCAAGCCAAAAGTGGTCGTTCAAAAAGGCTAACGATTGGTTTTCAATTTCCAACAAGAGCGACTACAGCGGAAGCAAGGTGCTTTCTGTGGAAAACGCATCAAAACAGGACAATGCAAATATAGTGCTCTATTCATCCAACAATCAGGATGAGCAGTTGTGGGGGCTTGAATATGTATACACGCCTACTTCCGTCGACAATATTCTATTCAAAGATTGCGTATTGACACCAACTTTAATAGAAAACGAATTCCACATCGAGACATCCACAGGAGAGGCTACGATTGTAGACATCTACACTCCTACTGGAGTTCTCTGCAAACACTTCGAAGATGAGTGCACGTATAATGTGAGCGACCTTGCAAAGGGCAACTACATTGTTGTGGTGAGCGGATTGGACGGAAAAAGAATCCTTACTCAGCTAATAATCAAGAGATAACAACCACATAAAAAAGTTAGAAAGGCGTCTTCAGAAATGGGGATGTCTTTTTTTTGCAAAAAAAAATTTAAGTAAATTTGTAACAACCTATGTTTTTCGCCTACTTCTAATAAAAGTTTAACCAATAAATACGAAGTGCTATGGAAACAAAGGTTTTTAATTTGATTATTTTAGATGAGAGTGGAAGCATGTCATGCATCAAGCGTCAGGCGTTGAGCGGATTGAACGAGACGTTGCAGACAATCCGTAAGGCTCAGGAGAAATATCCTGAGCAGGAGCAGTTGATAAGCATTGTGCCGTTTGAGTCATTCAACATCCGTCTGCTGAGAGACAAAGTGTCAATCAAAGATGTTGAGGATCTTAAAGAAAACGAATACAATCCTGGTGGTTCGACACCTCTTTATGACGCTATCGGATTCGGCATCAGCAGCATAAGGAAAGAGGTGACAGACAACGACAGCGTGCTTGTAACCATCATCACAGACGGAGAAGAGAACAGCAGTCGTGAATACTCAGGCAAAGCCATTGCAGCGTCAATCGACGAATTAAAGCAGAAAGGATGGTTGTTCACCTACATTGGTGCAAACCAAGATGCTGTAAAAGTGGCAAAAGCGATGAATATCAGCAATGCTTTGAATTTCGAGCAAGATGAAGAAGGAACAATGGAGATGTTCAGACGCGAAAGGAAAAGCAGAGAACGTTTCTTTGAAAAAACTGCGAGTTTCCTCGGATTAGGCAAAGCCTTTGCGATAGAAGCAAGAAAAGAGATAGCTTGCGAAGATTCTTATTTCGAAGATACAGACAAATAAAAAACAGATGAAACAAAAGATCTACAACCTGCTGATGGTAGACCATAGAGGTTTGCTCGAAAGCTGCTATCGGCAGGTTTTCTTCACAGACTCAGTGATTCCGGCAGTCAAGACATTTGATGATTACCTGTCGGACTTCTATCTGTATCTCTATGATGCAAAGCCCAAACATGTCCAAGGCGACGTGAAGGGTTACTATCTCCAGCAGATACGTGATGAGAAAGCCATACCGGGATGGCTACGTACTACATTCAAACATTTTCTGTTGGAAGAGAATAAGATTATGAGGGAGATGCAAGAAACTCTGGCAGAGTACCGTCAACAAATATCAACTTCATTAAACAGTCACCCCATTGATCTAACGCTTATGCACGTAGGTTTTGCCATAGCTTGGTTTTATCAGCACGAGACGAGTGAAGACAAGTATCTTTTCTTTCGTAATGCTTACAAACATTACAAAGGATTCTATTCCTGGCCATCAGACGATTTGGATGACAAAGAAGTCGCCAAGATATTGGGGATTGAGCATGGCAATCTGCGTACACGCACATCCAGATTATGGATGAAAGTGAAGAAATTGGTGAACGAGCTGAACGACGCCTACATCGCGACGCTTAACAAACGATCTCTGGAGATAGCAAAGGAAATATACGAGACAGACAATCCAGACATAGAGTCTATTCTTGAAACACTTCTAGGGGAAGCAGAAAAGGAATTACCACAATATGAAAATATAGTCAAACTCAGAAAAGAGAAACGAATATCAAAAGATGGCATATTCGGCAAATTGAAAGAATACACATCTGTATTTGGATCCATCAGTAATGAATGTGCTCATTGCGTAATTGCAGAAGAGAAATTGTGTGAAGAGATTGACATCGAGTCTACACCAGCTATCACACCAAAGCCAAGCAACAGAATTGTGAAAATATTCATGAATCTGATCGAAGGAAACGAAATATAGAAGATTTCAAAAATCAGATTATTGCATAGAGACGTGGGGATCCGCGTCTCTTATTTTTTATAAAAAAGAGCCGGCACAGATTGCTGTACCGACTCTCAAGGTAAAATGTAATAAGATATAAAATTATTTCTTTACAACAAGCTTCTTAACAACTGTCTCATTTGGAGTTGTGATTCGAAGCATATACACTCCACTTGCAACATCCTCTAGAGAAACCACCTTCTCGTTTGAAGTCTTCACTACAGAACCTGCCAATGAAATGAATTCAGCCTTAAACTCGTCACCTGCACCAAGGATCTCGATCTTTGAAGACGCTGGATTAGGAAGAACTGTGATAACATTGTTGTTAGCGAAGTCGGCCACACTTGAAGGGTCTTTCTTGAATGAAATCCAATCGACATCAATCCAATCCTTGTCGATAGAAAGTTTCATTACCTGCTCACCCTTAGTAAGTTTCATTTTACCAACCTCAACATCAGCGAATGTACCCCATTCTCCTGTCTTGTCGATAGAAAGCTCCTTTGTGACGTTTCCTATAGCGACTGTCATTTTTCCACCATCAGAGTTACCAGTACCTACTCTCAAGACAACATCATACTCACCATCAGACTCAACATTGACTGTGTAGTTCATCCACTCACCCTTTTGGCAATGTCCTAAAACCACGCTACCATCTTTAATTTCCTTGATATCAACATCATCCGAACGATAGAAGTTAGTGAAATCATCACATACATTACCGTCGCTCAAATCATTGAATGCTTTTCCTGCGAATCCATTATCATAGTTCTCAGCCTCGATTTTACCAGGGATAACAGCGGCAGTACCACCGTAAGGACCAACCTCAACAACCTTGATAGTCACAGAGCTTGTCACAGTCTCTCCATTTGCTTTTGCCGAAACCTCTATCTTAAAGTCACCAGCCTCATTTGGAGTCCATTCAACCTTTGAACCAGTACCGATCTGAGTGCCACCAACTGAATAAGTGATATCATTTGCACCCTCCATCTCAGCAGAGATAGTAACGGACTTACCCAACTCAATTATAGACTCAGAAGCAGACACCGACAATCTTGGTCCACTTGCAGATTTACCACAGAATTTAGCCTTAGCATTCTTAGCGGCATCAGAAGCCATATATTTCTTAAGCCACTTCATACCGCTACGATCTGCACCAGAGCTAGTCACCAAACCAGTGTTGTCTCTCCAAGTAGCGCCATTCACAAATCCCCAAATAGTGATACCTGATACGAACTCAGCCTCCCACATTGGCTTGAAAGTGTTCTCCATGATAGTCTCATAAGTGCTTTCATTGCCCTGAGAAATATCATACTCAGTGATGTAACACTGCAATTCTTTACCAGCTTTTTGAGTGATGCTATTGTGAATTTCCTTCAAAGTGTTACCAAAGTTATTGATCTGGAAACTCTTATAAAAATCATCCAAATCGTGACTCTGGTGTCCGTAAGCATCAATTGGAGCTCCCTGTTTTACCAACGATGATACAAGATCAACAAACTCATTTTTCTGCCAAGTGAAAGTGTTGTAGTCGTTATAGATCAACACGGCTTTAGGGAATCTCTCACGAGCCATTCTGAATGCCTCTGCAATCCATTTGTAGTCGTATGGGTTATTACTATTACCCAATGCCTGACTCAATGCATTTTTCAAGTCCATCGCGCCACTTTCACCCTCTGCATGTCCCTTTATCGCCTCATTAACGACATCGATCACTGCCAAATCAGGATATTTTATGGCAACTGCATCCATCCAATATCCAACCTGTTTTTTTAATTCTGAACCTGTCACACCTTTCAAACAAGATGGGAACTGGCTAGTCCAAACCAAACAGTGGAACTTAAACAACACTCCGTTCTGCTTACACCAATTGTAATGCGCATCTGAAGACTTCCAGTTCCATTTTTGGATACCCTCCTGTGCACTGTTCACCTTACAGTTAACGATTGATCCCCACTTGGACTCATTCTCACACGTAAGCTGATCCCATAAATCCTCATACTTAAGACCACCAACATTTGGCTGAATCTGTCCACGTGTTGTGATATTTCCCAAGAATTTACATGTATTCTTGTTTAATTGTGCATGCGCCTGACCTATTAATAATAGCGACGCCACGATTGAGAATAAAATTTTTTTCATAGGCGTTTTCTTTTGATTAGTATTAGATTTCCTTTGATTAGTATTAGATTCGGTCACAAACATATCTATTATTTTTTTCCATTACTTATCATTTATCTTTTTTTTCCCTAGTCTACATTCACTTTGACGGAAAATATATTGTTTTGACGGAATTTTCATATTTCAGTCAGTTATGAGCATTATATTTTCACATTTCCTAGGCACATTCTGGCTTTTAAATCAAATAAGTTAACATTTTACGTTCGTGAAAAAAAATGATAATTTTTATACTATCAGCCATAAAAAAAGTACAAAATACAGAGAACAACCGACAAAAAGAGCCGGCTCCAAAAAAGGAACCGGCCCCAAGGGAAAATGTAATAAATATAAATTATTTCTTTACCACAAGCTTCTTAACTACTGTCTCATTCGGAGTTGTGATTCGAAGCATATAGACACCGCTTGCAATATCGTCAAGTGCAATCTCTGACTCATTTGCTACTTTCACCACTGAACCTGCAAGTGAGACGAACTCTGCTTTAACGTCGTCGCCCACTCCGATGATCTCGATTTTTGAAGACGCTGGATTAGGGATAACAGAAATCACATTATTATTAGTGTAATCTGAAACACCTGATAGTTTGTCAAATGAGATCCAGTCGATATCGATCCAATCTTTGTCGATAGAAAGTTTCATCACCTGCTCTCCCTTCGAAAGTTGTATTTTTCCAACCTTAACATCAGCGAATGTTCCCCACTCACCAGTGCGATCTATTGCAACCTCCTTAACTGAATTTCCAACAGAAATAGTCATCTTTCCTCCGTCATCATTTCCAGTACCGACTCTCAACACGACATCATACTCACCATCCTCTTCGACATTGATAGTGTAGTTCATCCACTCACCTTTCTGGCAGTGTCCTAAAGCCACACCATCATCGGTTTTCTTGATATCAACATCATCCGAACGATAGAAGTTAGTGAAATTATCACATACATTACCGTCGCTCAAATCATTATATGCTTTTCCAGCGAAACCATTATCATAGTTTTCTGCCTGAATCTTTCCTGGCACCAAAGCAGCAGTTCCTCCATAAGGTCCAACCTCAATAACCTTGATAGTCACAGAATTCTTCGCTGTGCCCTTGCTTGATGTAGCTGAAACCTCAACCTTAAATTCACCAGCCTCTTTCGGAGTGAAAGTGACCTTCGAACCTGTACCGATCTGAGAACCGTTGACAGAATATGTGATCTGATTTGCATTGCTCATCTCTCCAGAGATAGTCACTGACTGTCCCAACTCAATAGTTGAAGCCGACGCAGAAACAACCAAACTTGGTCCACCAGCAGCCTTTCCACAGAATCTTGCTCTTGCGTTCTTAGCCGCATCAGAAGCCATATACTGTCTCAACCAAGTCATAGCAGGACGGTCCTGACCATTCTTGATCAATCCTGAATCGTCTACCCAAGTAGCTCCGTGGACATAACCCCAAAGAGTGATGCCGGCTACGAAATCAGCCTCCCATGCGATAGGAATCTGCTCCGAATAACGAGTTTTCTGACCATTGTCTCCCTGCTTTGCGATATCATACTCTGTTAAATAACAAGCCAACTCACGACCAGCCTTGTTTGTAATCTGGCTGTGGATATCGTACAAACGTGACTTGAAATCATTTCCGCTCATGTCATTCAAGTCGTGACTCTGGTGACCATACGCGTCGATAGGAGCTCCTTGTTTTACCAAAGTAGACACAAGATCGATAAACTCATTCTTCTGCCACTGGAATGTGTTATAGTCATTATATACAAGGACAGCGTTAGGGAAGAACTTACGAGCCAACTTAAATGCCTCTGTAATCCACTTATAGTCGCTCGGATTAGTACTTCCACTCATTGCCTGACTCAAGTTTCTCTTAAATGTCTTCGCCTGACCATTGTTGTCGCCCTCAGCGTGGCCTGGGATAGCCTCGTTAACAACGTCGATGATTGTCACATCAGGGAACTTTCTCGAGCAAGCCTCAAACCAAATCTCAACCTGCTTTCTCAATCTGTCTCCAGTAAAATCCTTCAAATAACCTGGATACTGTGAAGTCCAAAGCAAACAGTGGAACTTAAACTGCACACCGTGCTGCTTACACCAGTTGTACTCGTTTTCCGCAGAACGCCAGTTCCAAGAAGACAGAGCCTGTTCTACAGTCTGAACCTCTTTATTAGCAATAGATCCCCACTTTGTCTCGTTTTCAGGAGTCAACTGCTCCCACATTGTTGCATAATCAGAAGGAATGCTTCCTCTTGTTGTGATGTTTCCGAGGAACTTACAAGGATTTCCCTTAGATAACTGTGCCTGCGCCTGCCCTATTAATAGAAGAGACGCCGCAATAGAGAATAAAACTTTTTTCATGTGTTTTTTGTTAGTTAGTATTAGATTTTCCGCAAACATATTCTTTTTATTCTTTCGTACGGTTATCTTAATACCATTTTTTACTTAGCATTTCCCCGTTTTTACAGAATTAATGCGAATTTGGTACAAATGACGACGTTTGAGCAAAACATATGGACAAATATCACATCCATGTTATAACTATCCATATCTGCCATAATTTGGCTTAACATTTTTATGCTTATGATTGCCAAAGGGTTTAACCCGTAACATTTTCCATAGACATACGTACAAAAAAACAAATGAGCCAGCCCATTTTAATGAGCCGGCCCATAAATTAAATTTAATAAGATTAAAACTATTTCTTCACCACAAGCTTCTTAATCACAGTGTCATTTGGAGTTGTGATTCGAAGCATGTAGACTCCATTTGCGACGTCGTCAAGAGAAATCTCAGAGCAATTTGCAACCTTAATCACAGAACCAGCAAGAGAGACAAATTCAACTTTAACAACGTTTCCAGCTCCAATAATCTCAATTTTTGAAGACGCTGGATTTGGAATAACTGAGATGACATTGTTGTTAGCATAATCAGCCGCACTTGAAGGATCCTTCTCAAATGATATCCAGTCTATGTCAATCCAATCCTTGTCGATAGAAAGTTTCAACACCTGCTCTCCCTTAGAAAGAGTCATTGTACCGACGTTAACCTCAGCGAATGTTCCCCAACCGCCTGTCTGATCAATAGACACCTCCTTAACCACGTCACCAACAGAGACCGTCATCTTTCCACCGTCTGAATTACCCGTTCCAACTCTCAAAACCACATTGTAGACTCCGTCCTGTGCGACATTGATTGTGTAGTTCATCCACTCACCATTCTGGCAATGTCCAACAGCGACACCATCATCAATCTTCTTGATATCAACATCATCTGAACGATAATAATTATTGTAATCATCACATACATTACCGTCGCTCAAATCAAAAAATGCCTCGCTTGCAAATCCCTTGTCGTAGTTTTCGGCCTCAATCTTTCCTGGAATAGATGCAGGCTCACCACCGAAAGGTCCGACCTCAACAACTTTAACAGTCAATTTTGCAGTTGCGCTCTCATCTTTACTGTTGTAACCAGTAGCCTCTATATTATAGACACCAGCCTCCTCTGGTTTCCAATAGAACTCACATGGGAACACCCATTTATCCTTGATTTCTATACCATTAGCATTGAACTTAATATTCTTTGCGTCCTCCATTTCTGCAGTAAACAATACCGAGTCACCTAGAGCGATTGTAGTGGAAGACACGCTCAACGACAAACGGACATTTGAACCGGCGTCCTTACCACAAACAGTAGCTGAAGCGTTCTTTGCCTTATCTGTCGCCATATACTGCTTTAGCCAAGTCATAGCAGGACGTTCATTTCCATCTCTATACAAGCCAGAATCGTCTACCCATGTTTTTCCATAAATCCATCCCCAAAGAGTAACACCAGGAACATAGTCTGCCTCCCACATAGTTGGGAACTGCTCAGAATAACGAGTCTTCATGTTTTCGTCTCCCTGATTTGCAATATCATACTCAGTGATATACTGAGGCAACTGAGTCTTGTTGTGAATCTCTTCCAAAGCGGATTTAAACTGATCACCTCCCATCTCATTCAAATCATGAGCCTGGTTTCCTGCCGCATCGATTGGACCACCACAAGCCTTGATTCCGTTGACAAGATTTATAAACTCAGTCTTCTGCCACTGGAAAGTGTTGTAATCATTATAGATCAAAGTCGCATTTGGCCAACGCTCACGTGCCAAACGGAATGCCTCAGCCAACCATTGGTATGAATTGGTATTTGGATATCCATTTGTATTGCAATTATAACTTGGACGTGTGCCAGTCTCCCTTTCTGCTCTATCCTCCGCTAAAGAACCCAACGCCTCAATGATTTTTGTCTGCTTATAAGGAGAATGGTAATCTCCGCCAGTATAGATAGCCTCGTTCACCACATCAATGATTGTCAAATCAGGATAATGTTTCTGCACCTCATCATACCATTCGATAATAGCTTTTTTGGTGTCGTCCACACTCAACGATTCAATGAATGTTGGATGCTGGCTTCCCCAAATCAACGCATGGTATTTAAAGATGATTCCATTCTGTTTGCAATAGTTGTATGTTCTGTCGGCATTGTCCCAGTTGAAACGGCCAAAGCCCTGATGCACAGAGCCCCACTTAGTGGCGTTCTCACAAGTGACCTGATCCCACAGATCTTTATATTTATACGCACTCTCATTTTCCTGAGGATCACAATACTCCTGCCAATTATATGAAGTCGTAATGTTTCCCAAGAATTTGCATTTATTATCTTTGGCTAGTTGAGCCTGCGACTGTGCGACCACTAGAAGCACAGATGCAATAGTGAATAAAAGTTTTTTCATAGCATTTCCTCCCCTATTAAATTAAATCCTTTTGTTGTCTTAGTTGTAAGGGTTCCCCCCCCTTTGTACTGGCAAACTTATCCTTTTTCATTTTAAATCCAAATTCATTTACCATTTTTTTTCACGATTTCAGTTCAAAATTGTCGTAAAACATATTTATCGGCACTTGAATTTATTTAACATTTTTTAACATATTTAACTTAAAATATGTTAAAATACACTGCCAATTATGTTAAAAAATGTAAAATTCGTAAAATTCGAACGTAGAGACAAATACTTTTGTAACGTCAAACGTAGTAAGTTTGATAACAGTCGTCGACGACAATGATTTTCGAAAAAAATAAAAAAAATGAAAAAAAATTTTTACTCATTGACATCTGCAATAAGATGGAAAAGATTTTCAAATCTTAATTTTGCAACTTTTAAGAGTATGCACAAATCAATCTCTATCGGAGTTCTTAGCATTGCGACGCTGCTGTCTGCCGACTTAAAGGCTCAGGTCCAACCTGATTCAGTGTCCACAGAACTGAATTATCAGCTTCAAGACATTGAGGTGACGAGCGAACGTGTGCCTCTGACATTCTCTGTAGCACCCCGTTTGGTGACGGTGATGACCAAGGAGGATGTGAGTGCGGCGACGGTACAAAGCATCAACGACTTACTTGAATATGCAGTTGGTGTTGATGTCCGTCAACGTGGCGAAATGGGTGTGCAGTCCGACATTTCTGTCAGAGGCGGCACATTCGACCAAATTACCATCCTACTCAATGGAATCAACATCTCGTCGCCCCACACAGGCCACTTATCAGCGGACTTTCCTGTAAGCATGGACGAAATCGAACGTGTGGAAGTGCTTGAGGGACCAGCAGCGCGTCAGTTCGGAACATCAGCTTTCAATGGAGCGATAAATATCGTCACCAAATGCGACACTTCAAGCCACATCGCCGGTCACGTGTTCGGCGGAAGCTACGGTTACGGTGGCGGTGAAATGTCCGCTAATCTTTCCACAAAAAAAGTCCACCAACAAATTTCTGGAGGATTCCGTCGTGCTGACGGAGATCAGGAAAACAGTGATTTCAAGCAAACCAAGTTTTTTTACCAAGGCAATGTATCCAACTCATCAGTCAATGTGGATTGGCAGACAGGCGTGAGAAATCAGGATTACGGAGCAAACACATTCTATTCCGCAGCCTACCCCAACCAGTGGGAATCAACCACTAAGTGGATCACTTCGGTGAAAGCAGAGACAAACAGTCGACTCCATTTTGTGCCGGCTATCTATTGGAACCGATCAAAAGACCATTTCCAGCTCATTAGGGACACTCATAAAGGAGAGAATTTCCACCAGTGCGACGTGTATGGCGTGAATCTTGGAGCGTGGATTGAAACAAAAGTCGGAAAAACTGCTTTCGGAGCAGAGATGCGCAGCGAAAACATCATATCCACAAATCTGGGAAAAGAGACATCCGACTCTGTAGCTGTACGAGGAGTTGACGACATATTTTACACAAAGAAGGATGGCAGGGACAATATCTCATACTATGCAGAGCACACATTCCTGCTAAAGAAGTGGACGCTTTCACTTGGAGCGATGGCTCACAAAGTGACAAATCTCAACACAAAGATGAAAATTTATCCTGGAGTAGACGTTGCATTCCGTCCAAACGACTATTGGAAGATTTCGGCATCGTGGAACATGGCTATGCGTCTTCCTACCTTCACCGACCTTTATTACAAGAGTCCGACAAACGAAGGAAATTTAGGACTGAAGCCAGAAGAGACGTCCGCAATCGACTTTGGAGCAAGATACCGCAACAGAGGTGTGGAAAGCAGCGTCGCTCTATTCTATCACCACGGCAAAAACATGATCGACTGGGTGATGTATTCAGCCGACGACATTTTCCATTCCGCAGCGTTCGAACTTGACAACAAGGGGCTGGAAATCAACGCGGCATTCCTTGGAAGAGAAATTTTTGGCGAAAAATGCCCATTAAGAAAAGTTTCTTTCGGATATGCTCATATCTATCAAGAAAGAGAGGATGACGTGGAGATCTACAAATCAAACTATGCTCTTGAGTATCTACGCAACAAACTCTCCGCAAGTTTGGAGACGAGAGTTGTGAAATCACTGAACGCCACCCTCTCATTACGCTATCAAGACAGAAACGGAAGCTATATCAAATATGATGAGAATCATAAGTCGACGGGAATGCTTGTAGACTATGAGCCATACACACTGGTCGATCTCAAACTTTCATGGGATGCCGACAAATGGAGCATCTATGCGATCGCCAACAATCTTTTCAATGTCAGCTACTACGACCTTGGAAACATTCCACAACCAGGAATTTGGTTGAAAGCAGGTGCTAAATTCAAGATCAGCAAAAAATAGGAGGTTACAATTAGACATACTGATCAAAAGAAGTGTATCAAAACGGAAAGCCGTTTCAGAGACAAAATCTGAAACGGCTTTTGTAGTGTTCTAAAATCAGCCCACATTTTCACCGGCTTTGACAAATTGTGAGACTGTTCAATCTGTTTCGGTCTCCACTATGGAGTCCATAAGTTACTCTAATCACTCAGATTTCAGCAATCTAATAGATTTTCCAACTGTCTTGATTATATAAGATCCAGAGATCAAATGATTTGTGTCAACAATCACACTGCCGGAATAGTTTCCTTCCATAACCTTGGCTCCAAGTGCATCATACATCTCGTAATGCTGTGGTTCCACACAATCTGTATATATAGATATATGGTCCGAGAAATGAGTAGGATAAACTTCCACATAACCAAGTGACTCTCCTGCCAACTCAACATAATCAAACAAATCATCATCAAAAGTAGCAGCTCTTAAATATGTTCTCGTAGCGTCACTTATATACATCGCGGTGTCGGAAACTGTAGCAGAGCACATACCATCCGTAACCTGCATTGTGATAGTGTACGTTCCATCATTATAGAAATAGCATACTGGGCTTTCTTTTTCCGATGTCAATCCATCTCTTCCAGCACTGCCTCCATATCTCTGATAATATTCCACATTCAACGGAGCAATCAGATTCCACTTGTATATCTTGTCTTCCAAACCGCCTGTAATCTCAGGAGAGAACACTACTCTGCTACCCTGATTCAACTGAACAGACTTTTTCTTTTCTCCACTTTCATGAGATTCTACTCCATCAACGACATAGTTGTATTTAGCGGACAATTCATTGACATAGAAATGGACAATCTTAGTGCTTCTTGCACCTGTCCTCTTCACCCATCTAGTGATCTCAACATCAAACGAATGCTTCGGGCTTATGAATAATGCTCCATAAGATACCTTTGTGGAATCCGTCAAAACATTGTCTCTTGAAAAAGATCCTCCTCCATCAGAGAACGGATATGCGCTCTCCCCATCAAAACCAATTGTTCTGTATGAATACTCATACACTCCAGGATAATCCTTCTTGTATTTAATATATACATCACCACCTGTGCACACACTGTCTCTCAACACCAGTTCCTCATCCAAAATGACAGAGGCATACAATGTCGTCACATTGTAAGACTTGCTTGTATATTCACCGCAAGAGCTAATTGCGACAACTCGGTAGTATACATTTTCTGTAGTATCTACAACAGACAGTTTATAGATGTCATTTTCGTTTGACTCCTGCATCTCCACGTCTTCCCATTCTACATTGTTGTAAGACTTCTGCCATGTCACAATATCAGAATCTGAAATAGTATCTACCAGACTCAACTCCAAAGACGGAAGTTTCTCCACGCTGTACTGAGTAGATTTCAAACTGTATAATTTCAAGATACTATCGCTTACCGAAGGCACTATATCAGTAGTTTTTGGCAATGGTCGGATGTTCACCTTAATCACATTCGACATAGATGTATACTCTCCATCAGTAGTCAAACGGCGGTATGAGGTCTCCACACTCACAGCTTTTGGTGTGTAATCCTTGTCTGTAGCCCCGTCTATATTAACGTAGTCGGCGGTATAGATGTTCATATACTGCCACTGGTAGGAGTAGTTTCCATTACCTCCTTCAACAACAGTCGAAACAATCGCAGGTATCTCACCACCTCCGCATAGGATAGAATCACCGTCGAATCTTATGACTCCACCACGAAGAGGATTGAATCTGTACGTGCTAACGCAATGATCCAAGTTTGCTACCAGCATCAAGATACTATCTTTGTAAACATCAGTCTTGTAAGGCAAATTTGTATTGTTGCCTAAGACAACCGGCAAAACACCGTCGCCCTCAAAATAGTAGTCAGCAGCAAACTCCTTTCCTCTCTCTATTGTCATTGAGACGGAAGAATCCTGCATATTGCTGATCACCTCCAACGCCATCTTTCCAACATAATCATACTGATCGACCTTTGTACCGAAGATAGCCACTACATTAGATGTATCTGTTTCACATCCGTTGCTTGCAACTCTTCTGATGTACATAGTATCCTCTGCTATAAGCGACATATCCTTGCCTGTCTTGAATTCCTCCATCCAAGTTTGGTTGTCGTGGCTCACATACCACTTGTAGTCTATCTTATCTGCATGTGGTCCTCCCTGTCTCTCGCCCTCAATCTCCACATACCTTCCGTTGCATGGAGTGTTGTGTTCGCAACTGATGTGATTGGCTTCTGGATCCAACGCAATGGAATGGTGTGCATACACTGTAACTTCATCACTCTTACAAACCATTCCCGTAGTGTCGACGATGGCATGTGCCATTCGTATTTCAAGAGAATCCCCCTCAAACTCGTCCATTGTGCGGAATGTCATGTTCTTGGTGTCGAAAGTCTCGTCTGTAGCTGAGTTCCATACAAGATAGTAGTCGTTGTCTGTAAACACGACACCTTCCGCTGTATTGATATTAAACTTGCGGTTGGCACATTTGAAGTCGTTGAAGACAAGCACATCCTTTGTGACATCAATTTTCTCTCTTACCTCAATATGGACAGTGTTAGATGTATCAACCCCACACATGTCAGAAACTATTCTTCTGTAAGAAATTCCTGATTTCGGTTTGATCACTTCCAAATCTTCATCCGACTGGTTGGAGAGAGTCTCCCATTCAACCTCATCGTATGAATACTGCCATGTGTAAGTCTTTGATCCATTACCACCTACAACAGTTCCTCCCTTCACTGTATAATCTTCTCCATAGCAAACCGCTGTTGGAGCTTCAAGAGTTCCTTGGCTCAAATCAGGAAGACTGTCTACGTTAAACATTGTTGTCTCACTATGGCAACCTGTCTCTTGGTCCACAGAGTAAACCCCATATTCGTCGACTATCATAGTTGATACTCGCTGGATTGTCTTCTCAGTAGCCTCACTCTCCCAAGTTATGGAATCACCGTTCTCTGTGAAAACATATGTTCCAAAAATGTAGGTTTTCTCAGTCTTCTCAGGAACAACCTTCACCACCACTGTATTAGCATCACAGCTGTCATTATCCTGATATATACCAGGAGCGTCATTGCGTCGGTATAGAACATAGTTCAAAGGCTCGCTCTCCACCGTTCCGCATCCGAGTTTTCCGTCTGAATATTCGCAAATGACACTTACGGTCACATTCTTGTCAAAAGTCTGATTATAAATAGTGTCCACGAATGCAAGGTCAAGAGTCGTTTTCCTTGTTGGCAACTCCACATAATCACCGCCATTAAGAGCCAACTTCCATGTATAGCTTATTCCGTTCTCTTCAAATGTTCCTCCTGTTGGTTCAGTTGTAGAGATTACAGGAAGGTTGTCTCCTGTGCAATAACCAGTTTTTCCATCCTGATCGTCACTCAACACACCGGGTTTCATTTCATCGTAATATGACAAAACAGCCACATTCGAATATCTTACTCTTGACGAATCATTAGTCGCCACACGGCGGAAATAAGTTGTCTTGCCTGTCATAAGTTTCAATGGATCGACATATGTATTCACAAGTTTGGCACTCAATCCAACGCTGTCTGAATTTTCAATGTTCACCCACTTGACACTATCCTGTGACCACTGCCAACCATAGTGCCACTTCATTCCAACGTGTTTTGGAGCAATCCATTCTCCGCTCGCCTCCTCTACATTGTCGATGCCCTTAAAGTCAGCGCCGAAACATACCTTCTGTTTTTCAGAAATCTGTCCTCCCTTGCTTGCTGTACCAAGTGCGATAGGAATCTGCAAAGAAGAAGACCAGCATTCTCCGTATGGTTTGCTCTTTCTCTTCAAATAGATATTTGGATCATCCATAAGGCTGACTGCAGCATTATCGTCAAGTGAGAATCCTACAAACATTTTTGATGTTGCAAAAGTGTCATTAAACAAGCTGTCAAGACTCCACTTGCAATCATAAGATTCCATCGTTTTGTCGCCTATAACAATACTGTCGCCAAACTCAAAACCTTTCATTAATCTATCCGAAACGCCTGATTTGCCTGGTTCATACGCATACATGGATATTGAAGACATATCCGCGGCCTCGTCACTTACTGTCAAAACCAGTTCATTTGTGTAGACGCTGGAACATCCGTCAGACACTCCTCGGCGTACTCGGTAGGATTGGTTCATCAATCTTTCCAATCCCTCCCCTGGATTGAACGTGCTTGCGAATTTTTTGTTCTCTACAGAATTGAATATGCTTACAGTGTCAAAATTGATTCCGTCCACACTGTACTCAAACCATGTGTTTACTCCTCCTTTATATCCAGGATCATACAATCCAGGTCCAAAATAAGAGTTCGGATTTCTCCAAATGTCCAACACTACACTTGACGGATCCATATCGTCACCATATACAACCTCTCCAATATCACCCTTGCAGTAATTTACCTTGCTGCTAGATATTGTTCCTGTAATAAGTTCTCTTGATAGAGGTATCGACTCCATTGTGGGAACGATGTTGATTTTTACAACATTACTTTCCATTTCAGCAGTTTTGCCTCCTACTTCGAATGTGGCAACCCTCTTGAACTCGATATATTTTCGTCTTCCCTTTACGTTCTTAAGAGCATCCCTTTTCAATCCGCAAGTGTCAAGATTGATGTTCTCCCCTGTAGCAAAAGACTCTATAGTGCCTCCTACATTCTCCCACAATCCTGTCACAGCCTCGTCATCGGCATTATATTCTGTGATTCTATAATGCCATGAGTATCCCTTTGCATTCAAAGGATTGCTTTCAGAAAGGATCTCAATGTCCGTTGTTCCTGAGCATACCCAGAAATTATCCTCGTTCTCTGCGTTCACAAAGATATTTCCGCTTGTGTTCTTGCTCGCTGTGATAACCAAGGTGTCGCTGTTGTAGCTCAAACATCCGTCAAGATATTTCTTCGCATAATACACATACAGCTTGCTGTGCTGGTTTAATCCCGGCACGGTCAATGAATTTTTAGTCGCATACAATTCCCTTACCTTTGTTGTGTCAAGAGTCTGCCAGTTCTCGTTATACCAGACATATTGGCTTGCGTCAGCCTCACCATTTGGCATTCCCCACATTGTAGCGACGTTACCGTTTGATACGATAGACTCATATCTGATGTCTTCTGGCTTGATCTCAACCTTGTCGTTCACTCCAACACGTTTCGACACACTTTCAAGTTTACTTCCGCATCCATCAGTCACTACTCTCTTGTAGAACGTTGTCTCATACAAAGTGTCTCTCTTTGTGTAGTTCTGCAATGTAGCCGACGGGATTGCCTCCCATGAAATAGAATCTTCCCTGTTTGTTGTCTTATACCACTGGTATCGGTATGGTGCATATCCTCCAGTAGTAGAGTTTCCTACTATTCTGTCATTTATAGATCCGTAGCATATCTCTTCCTCAGAAATGTCGATGCCATCGTCTTTCAATGATTCGTAGAACTCTATCTTGTATTCATTCGATACTTTCGTTGCTCCCTTATAGTCTCCTGTGCTTGCGATTATTGCTCGGAATGTTGTTGTTGTAGACAATCCTTTAATAACCAACTCATACATTGAACCAGTACTAAAAGACAAAGGATCAGAAATTATTACAGAGAAAGGCAATGTCGTATTTTCATCGAATGAAATCCAATTTTCTCCCTCGCTCTTATATTGCCAATTTATAACATACGAACCATCTCCACCTTTTATGTTGTTTACATATAGTTGCAAATCTCCATCATTCGGACATCTAGTTTTTTCCTCATCGTCGGAAAACAATCTGCCAATGCTCAACTCCTCGTATAGTTTGAAGTTGTATGGAGTCAAAGCACTCGCACAATGTCCACCCGTAGTAGACACCTTGCGCACATAGACGGTGTTATCTCCCACCGCAAAGTCTCCACTGACAACCGCCTGCGCGCCTCCTGTAGAGAAGAAAGAGATATCATCCTCGCTCACTCCCCACTCATAACGGTAGCCAGCATAACCATTCTTTGGAGAAAAATTCAAGCTGCTTACATTTCCATTGACCACATTGCTGTTTCTCAATGCCACAACTGGCACGTCTGGAAGACTTTCCACCTCAAGAGTAAACAGCTTACTGTATGTTTCTGTGCCACAATCACTTGTGCCCATAACTCGGAAATAGTGTTTTCCTTTATTTCCAGTATAGTAAGAGCCTTTCACAACCAATGTGTTGCCAACCTGCTCCTTTATGTTTGTCTCTGGCACAGCGATCCATGTCTTTCCGTCTGTACTTTGCTGCCAGCTAATCTCATCCTTAGCCTCATATTCTGCATCAACATTCAATGTGACCTCTTTGTCACTGCCGACACACAAAGCGACATTTCGTGATTTGTCACCCTGCTGGTAGACGTTGCCTAACACAACTCCCTTCTTGCCAATAAGCCTAAACTCGTTGCTGAACACATAAGCCGGCTTCATTGCTTTGTCATACACATAGCTTATCTTGCACTGATAAAGTGTAGTGTCTCCAGCCTTTGCTGTCGCCATATAAGAGGCTCCGGTTCCTGGCACCAACATTCCATTTCTATACCATGTGTATGTCACATCCTCTGATGTCAACACTTTTGTACCATACGATGGTAGCACTGAAATAGAAAGTTCCACCTCTGATCCATCACAGATTTCAGCTTTATCGTCGTCTTTAGCTTCTTTACAAAGAATACTTGGCTGATCCTCAAATCCGGCTGTCTGTGAGATTGTGACACTGTTTGTCGCCTTACATCCAGTGCCATCCACTGTCCTTTCTACATCAAATGTCAAAATTCCATAAGCATTGAAATCCGATCCGTCGACACTTACCTTGAAGTTTCCTGTCGCCTCATTCTTAACAGTTCCCTCACCATTGGTATACCAATATGTGAAATTGTCTGTCGTAACTTTGTCTCCGTTAACCGCTGTTGCTGTGATGATAACCTGAGTAAGACCAGCGTCTTCTTTGATTACCGATGGTGTTGCAGTCAGCTCAAACTCCGCTGTTTCAGCCTGATACACCTGTATTTTATCAGTCTTTTGGGAATAAGTGGAATTGTTGTTACATGTCGAAGTGTCGCTCACTACAGCATAAAGATTATGCATTCCGGCTGTTCCTAATTTGTCCACATTTTCCGTAGCACTCTCTCCAAATCCTACAATATTGCTTGCGACGACGTCTGTTCCGTCATAGATTGTGTATTTGTACACGCCCTCACTTGCTCCCTTCACTCCGCTGATTGTCAAATTCAGTCCATCGCCATAGCAGACAGTCTCATTGCTTGCTGTCAATGTCGCACCGCTGATATTGTTGTATGTCACCACCTTGATTGAGTCGAGGATAGACTGGCATGTTTCTCCTTCCTTTATCTCCTCACTCTTTCGCATGACAGTGTATGTCTTTCCCTGTGTCGCCAACAAATAAGAGAAAGAAGCGCTATTGCTGTACGCTTGCGATTTGCCATCCACATACCATGTGTAGGTATTGGCGATGTGGTTAATACTCTCTTGGTCTATATTAGCAAAAGAGTGTGTCACACCAGCACATATATTCTGTCCGTTCGAAAGTTTGCTTCCATCCACTGCCAACTCAAAATGCCTCAACGAATCGGTCAATTCTCCATCCTTCACTTCCTCTGTGAATGTCTTTGTACATTTAGAGTCGCTTACTGTCACATTGTATGTGAATCCTCCAGATTTAGGGATGTCTATTTCCGCCGAATACCCTTCAGTTCCGTTGATATTGTATGTGTAGTCGGCATTGACAAAAATCACGGAGGCAGTCATCTTCTTTCCCCTCACTCTACATGCTCCGTTAGCCATCATAGGTTTGAGATTTTTTCCGCTTGTAATCGTAACTCCTTTGCTCGACACTCTCTTGCCACAGAATTCCACATTCAAGGAGACAATAGTGTCTTTTATAACAGTGAGATGATACGGAGCAAGGGTAGGAATTGTGTCAAAATTTGATTTTCCACCTGCATACCAATATTTGACATCAACATTCGTTTTCTCTATCTGATCCTTGAAATTAGCATCCACACTTCCGTTTAGAATCACTTCGTCTCCATAGCACACATAGTTTGTGTCGACGTTCAACGCGACTACAGGGTCGGAATACGGAATGATCACCAAAGCGTCGCTGGTGTCACTCAAAACACCTGTTCCCTTCTTGCTTGTGGCGATTCTTCTGATGTACACTTTCTTGTCCACCACTTGGTTCCATACTCCCTCGGCAACCTTTGCATCTGCCAGAGGCTTGGAGTCGTCCATCATCAGCGTATAGTCCTTGTCGTCATAGCTGTATATCCACGAATAAGAGAGAGTCGCATCGTCTCCAAATCCACCACTAACAGACTCCGCCGTGATAAGCGGATTGCCTGATTTTTTGCAGACATATATCGTGTCTTTGTCAATACGGTTTCCTACAATTGAGCTGACCTTCTTTACTAACACCGTCAGGTCTTCGCTTACACATTGGTTACCTCTTGTGTCAGTTTTTCTGAAATAGTAAGTCTGCTCATTTTGTGAAGTAAGCATCACATCCTTGCCTCGGCTTGGAAGCTTTGAATAAGTGTTTCCATTTGTACTATACTCGTACAGGCTTGTCGAATAGTTGGCGTCGCTCTTGTCGACAAGAAGATAGCCCACCACTCCTTCAGGAATGACCACCTCCACTCGTTTTTGCAGCTCATTGTACTCATATGTGGAGTTTGTGCATATCACATTGTTAGGATCTATCTTTGGCTGCTGCTCAAGTATTAGAGAATCCTGCAACTCCACCTTCGTTCCACATCCGTCGATGACAGTTATATTTGCGTCGTATTTCTTAACTTCATCGGCAAAAACATTGTATGTTGCGTACAAATTAATATCCTTGTACTCTTCCTCTTTTCCTAAGAACCTACAGTCGTACTGGAAAGCAGCGTCATCAGACACCCATTTATATCCGGCTAACGTTGCCGAACTCTCTGCTCTGGTGAAAAGCACATTCAACACCACTTCCTGTGATGTTCCGTCAGCACATAGGGAGCCTAATGGCTGAACCTTAAAGTCACTGTTCTCTATGATATAATAAGGGGTAACCTCATGCAATTTTTCTGAGACAATCTTTCTGTTTGAGAATTTAGTCAAAGTCACCACCTGTCGGAAATAACGAGTCTTACCATCAGCGAACATATTGTTTGGAACCAACAAATCATATTCTTTTACAGATGGCTGTGTCAAAAAATTACAGATGTAGTTACTTTCTCCGTTTGGGAGGATTTTAGTCCCTACATCAGTCTTGTCGATTAACGAAATCCAGTTTTCCTTGTCAATAGAATATTCCCATCCGTACTTGATTCCATATGTGTCATACATGGCGTCGCTTAAAGTGACAATTCGGTTGTCACTGTTTCTGAACTTTATTTTCTCTCCCTTCAAATACATCCAATCCGGATTTTGATACTCCTTGGATCCAGAAAAAGTCATTTTTTCTTTTTTTGGACAGACTTTTACTGGATTCACACCTGTCTCTGATAGGAAAGCTTCTGGGACGATTTCGAAAGTCAGTTCTGGGGTATAACAATTCAACTCATTTCTATATTGGTTGGTCAAACTGATTGAACGGCTTAAAGTGTATTGATCTCCGATTTTGTAATCTCCTAAATCAGAATAACTGAAGTTTACGAATTTTCCAAGTTCTTGTCCGTTAGAATCTGGTATGTAAACTTTTCTATGTTCTGTCTTTACTATTACATTGTTTTTATTATACAAATTCCAAGAAAAGTATAAATCTCCATTGTAATTTCCAGGGCTTTGAATACTTGTTATCTGCATAACATTATCAGAGGTTGATCCGACAGGCATAGGATATATGCAATATTTAGCTGTTCCGTCCGATTCCTCTATATTGGGAGTTCTGGCTGGGTTTGCACCTATTTTTCCAGACGCACATTGAAATAACTGTATTGAAACAGGCTTTCCTTTTACAGTAAAACTTTTATCGTTTCTTTCTGACTCGTGGCAGCTTCCTCTGTAAATTTTACCTTTTGTCAGCACTTGGAAAGTTACAGTAGCTTTTTCTCCAAGATTCTTTAACTTCTTCTCTGTACTATTAAAAAAAATTTCTTTAATAGTACTATACGTTATAATCAATGATGCACTTTCAACAGACCCCTTATAATCATCTTTATAACAACCGAAAATACCCGTTTCATAGAGTTTTTTGTTCCATTCAAATGGTCCATAAGTTCCATATTTGCTCTTTATTGTGAAATATAATATCTCCTCTATTTCATATCCACAATTTCCAACAGAGGAATAACTTCTAAAGTTATATGATCCTCTTGATAAGGATATTATCGCATCTTCTGTAATATAATCATAACTTACCGATGTTTGGTAGCAATCCTTATCAGACGGGAATGTGATTCTGCTTCCATTACCAGCAGACCATTCAAATTTGCAATCATAAGCATCATCCAGTTCATGACAATACGCTATTATTGGCATTATCATTAAGACGAATGCCAACAACCAATTTTTCACTTTCATTTTTTATTTGTTTACTGTTATTAATACATTATACCACAAACTCCACAATCCAAGATTGTCCATACATCTGTAATAGACAACATGCGTGCCTTCTTTTTGGAATGCGTGCTTTACCTCACCGAGAGACGTAGAAGTTATATACGTACCTCCGTATGCACCTTTGCCAGCAGGTGCCAGATCCTGACGGCAATCGAATACCGGGCTGTTATAATCTACGATTTCGCCATCAATGCAATACTCGTACTTCACCACGCTACCATCCTTGTCGTGGCTTTTGCTAAGATCAAAGACCTTCTCCATAGGGTTTCCATCAACATCCTTTATCTCCAATAGTGGCACAGGAGCTATATCTCCCAAACAATTGATCTTAACATGACAATAGAGCTTGTTTCTGAACGAATCCTCAAGTTCTATAATCATGTGCGCTGTATTCAAGATTGGAGCAATATTGTCAGTATTTGTTGTTGGAGCTCCATAAAAATTTCTAAAATTATACCAATGGTCATCTAATTGTACAAAATGAGGTTCTGGCAAATCTGTTGTTATATTCATATCCAGTTTGAATTTTTTTACCATTTCAACCTTTACACCAAGACCTTCTATGTCCAAATGGACACACTCACTTGCGTAAGTGATATTATTAAAATCATCACTAAAATGTACATCCTTGACTTTCACGTTATACTCGACAACCCTATTGTAGTCACTGTAAACAGTGTCATTTCTAAACTCGTACTGCACACCATCATCCCACCACGCGCTCTTGCACGATTTGATAATGAAAGTAGCACCTTCCCCTTCTTTTGCAAACCAATCTTCTCTAGTGTCGCAAGAGGTTAACCCTATTAATAGAAATAGAATAAAACTTAAATATCTCATGGTCAATCTATCTTTTTTCATTGTTTATACATTAATGTTTGCTTTGTCTTACCAATTTACCTTCACACCCAAAGAATAATCTGGTTTTAGATAGTTCATTCCTTTGCCATATATCATGAATTCTCTGGCTTTTAACACGAAAGATAAGAAATGACAAGGGTATAATTCAAATCCTACACCTGCATTGGCTCCTCCAACAATATGTTTCTCCTGCCAATCCATGACCGTACAGTCCCACTGGTCATAACCGATGTTGCCTGCCAAATCCAAATTGACATAAAACTTTGGAGATGGATGCCAAACGGCAACCTCACAACCCACTCCTAGTAGGAATTGGTTGGTGAATTTGCTAAACTCAAACTCGGCTTTTTCCCTATCGAGTTCAATCAAAAGCCCGAGTTTCTCGCTTGTATACAGATTATAGAACAATCCAATATTGTAGTCATTTTTGTAGGCTTTACCCCAACGGAATCCCAATCCCATTTGCCCCTTTGTATGGATTAGCTGAGCGTTGCAACGACCTATAGCACAGAATAGTGCCAACAATATCATATATATCTTTTTTAGTTTCATCGATTTAATTTTTTATTGTTACTATCTTATATCCCCATAAGCTCCACAATCCAAGATTGTCCATACATCTGTAATAAACAATATGCTCTCCCTTCGTCTGGAATGCGTGTTTGACTTCGCTAAAATCCGTAGATGTGATATACGTTCCTCCATATGCTCCTTTCCCACCACAACAATCATTTTCAATCTCAAACTTTGGATAATTATACTCTCTTACATTACCATCAATACAATATTCGTATTTAGAGACACTTCCATCTTTGTCGTAACTTTTGTTTAGGCACAACACTTTCTCCATCGGGGATTCTTCTATGTCCTTTATCTCCATGACTGGGATAGGAGGAATGTCACTCCACAGATTCACTTTTACGTGACAATAGACTTTGTTTCGGAAAGCGTCTCGCAGTTCCATAACTATATCTGCTGTGTTTAATAATATCGCCACTGTATCGTTTTTAACTTTAGGTAGTCCATACGACTCAGCGAAATAGATTTCTTGATGTCTATCTTCATTTTTTCCGTAGTATTTAGATACAAGTGATGGAGAAGGATTTACAGATGTTATTTTCAATTCCGATCCTCTTTCTTTTTCTATTTTTTGACAGACTCCTTCTATATCAATACCTAAAGATTCACTACCATATCCGGATCCATCTTGTCCAAACCAGAATACTTTCAGGTCATAAGTCACAACTCGTGGATTCTGACTATAAATAGTATCACTTCGGAAAGCATATTTTTCTGGATTTTGTTGTAAGTAACTCACATCTCTTTTATACGTTTTTATAATAAACGTTACATCTTCCCCTTCTTTTGCAAACCAATCCTCTCTTGTGTCGCAAGAGGTTAAACCTATCAATAGAAATAGGATAAAACTTAAATATCTCATGGTCAATCTATCTTTTTTCATTACTATGTGCATTAAATAATTGTTTTTGCCTTGTCTTACCAATTCACCTTCACACCCAAAGAATAATCTGGTTTTAGATAGTTCATTCCTTTGCCATATATCATGAATTCTCTGGCTTTCAACACGAAAGATAGGAAATGCCAAGGATATAATTCAAATCCTACACCCGCGTTGGCTCCTCCTACAATATGTTTTTCCTGCCAATCCATGACAGTGCAGTCCCATTGGTCATAACCAATATTGCCGGCCAAATCCAAATTCATATAAAACTTTGGAGATGGATGCCAAACTGCGACCTCACAACCCACTCCTAGCAGGAATTGGTTGGTGAATTTGCTAAACTCAAATTCTGCTTTTTCCCTGTCGAGCTCAATCAGAATTCCAAGCTTCTCGCTTGTATACAGATTATAGAACAATCCAATGTTGTAGTCATTTTTGTAGGCTTTACCCCAACGGAAGCCCAATCCCATTTGCCCCCTTGTATGGATTAGCTGAGCGTTGCAACAATTAACAGCACAAAACAGTGCCAACAATATCATATATATCTTTTTCATGATCACATATTTTTTTCATATTCGTTTATACATCTTTCATTATCAATACAATACCAGGCCCCTTACTATTGTATGCAATCTTCCATACTGAAGTCAGAGGAATTTCCTGCCAATAGGACTAAAATACACTTAAATATCTCATGACTTTAATCTATTTTTTCCATCACTTCTGCATTAATAATAGTCTTGTATGGAGCGTTGAACCTTAGGTTTCGTCCTCCATTCTCCTCATACAGTTCAAAGTAGAGGATTTTTTCCTTTGAAATTGTAAACTTCTTGTAGAAGAACACGATATCTATATCATCCTTGCCGTGGATGACATTCCCGTCGCCACTATAATAGCTATAAAATGGATATAGTTCCTCCTCTTGAGTGAGATATCTTTTTCCCGTCTTCTTGTCGGCGATGTGAGCTTTCACAAAGTCGATTGGGTAATCGATTTTGCTTTTGTTTTTGGCATAAAGATGGAAAGCGATAATGTCCTGATCCGTGAAGACGCTGCTTAATAGAAACATCATCTTGTTTTCTTCTATTCCTAAATCGTTGATATACTGTCCTTTCTGTATAATCCATTCCGATAATTTTCGCATTTTGTCATCGTCGACGTTCATGTCGTTAAACAATGCGTTGCCGCCATCCGAGAAGGAGATACTCATTTCCTTTGGGTTTTTCGCATATCCTACGGTCATTGGATAGATATTCCCGTCGATGGAGACGACGGTGATGGAAGTTTCGGTGAAATTCTCCTTCTTATCCACCACGCTTTTCACTTTCACTATATTGTCGGTAGGATCAGCTTTTTCGCTGATAACCTCTTCATGACCGAGGGCGATATCAGCCACTTTTGTAGGCAGGATGATATGAGTGGTGTGGATTTCGCTCACCTCAATTCCTGTAGACGGAATAATATCCGTCGACGTGATGCTATCCTTCACGTTCGCCATGTCGACGGCGATGTATGATGGTTTGGAATAGTACTCGACTATAAAGCTGTAGTATTTTCCGTCGGTTGTGACAACGCTAAGATTTGTTTTGTCAAAGTGAGGTGTGGTTGCTTTCAGTTTCAGAATTTTGTTGAGACATTTCTTAGCTGTAAGATCATAACTTCCCATGTCGGCATAGTTGATTTCTGCTGGAAACTTGATAAACAGATATTTATTGTCGTTCAACTGAAGATTGATCGGCCGGATGTTGTTTTGGGCTTTTGTACTACTAATGCAAAAAGAAAACACCACAAAAAAGAGTGAAAACAATAATAGACGTAAATCTATTTTTTCACAGTAGATGTCATGTTTGTTGTCCATTCTTAAATTGACAAATTATAATGATACATTTTCTAATCAGTTACTAAGTTGAAAAATAACATTGTTATGTGATCAAAAAATCGCATTTTCTAAAACAAACCGCATCAACAACTCATAAGGACCTTCTGATAACTTCTTTTTCAAACTTTTACTATAACCGGTTAAGGTTACGGGGTGCAAAATTACGAAAAAGTATATTTTCTGCAAAATAATTTCCCTATTAACAAAGCAATTATATGAAAAAAAGTGAGAAATCCATTTTGTGATATCATCAAACCATTGCGTAACGAAGTTGACAGAGCATTGCAACACCCATCATTGGAACTTGCAAAAGAAAATAGAGGTTAGAGGCAATGTTAATAAAACATGCCCCTTAAATCCCCATTATTCATTCACTTGCAACACTTGATTCACAAAATCAATATCTATGTGACGACCCAAACATACAACCCGCTTTATTTTCATCGCTCAGCCATTGCTTGATCATGGGCATCCTTCATAATTTGTTCGAAACCTTCAAGATTGAAATAGTTGTTTTCCTTCACATAGTTTTCAAAACGGGCATCATTATTTTTCAAATCCTCACGCAAGTTGTTGACCAAGGCATTATGCCAGCAACGTGGATCGCCATGACCATATGAAACAAATTTCTCGTGTGCTTTTGTGAGATAATATGCTAAATATGCACATACTTGGTAGTAGTGACATCCTTGGTAAGTGTGGTATTCCACTTGATAATTTGAGTCTTCATTTGATTCTTTGTATTTGTCTCCTTTAAGAACATATTCAAAGAGATAGTCGAAACAGTCCTCCATAATGCATATAAGTTTGTCTTTTCTTATTCCGAAGGTATCCAAATCTGTCTCATCATAGCAATTATCTACTACATATTGCATCATTCCTGTGCGAACCTTGAACTTGAAATAATTGAAATACTGAGTCTGGGGACAACTTTCCACCTGTCCAAAAAGGCATTTGTATTCAGGAGCCTTTAATGGAAACCCTTTGCTAACATCAACATTACTATAAAACTGGTTGAGTATCAAATTATTGATTCTTGGTTCCTTGTCGTAATTGAAAAAATCATACAACTTTCCTAAAAAATAAATACCTTCTTGATTTGATAAAAGCCAAGAAAGACTTGCCTTACTGCCATGAAATACGTAGTTGTTAATATGAAAAAGGAAATTGAAATCTGATGTTGAGCACAACATTTCAAATTTTTCCTGCGACGCTTTGTCATAGTATGTTTCATACATTTTTACTATTGCTTTATAACATCTGACGGATATTTCATCTTCATAATCATCTTCTCCTTCGATTTCATATGCATCCCGATCAATATCTTTCTTAAATACAAAAGGTAGAGATTCTAGTGTTATAAAATGATTATTGAAATCTATGAATGTGGAATAGTTTGATTTCTCTTCCATAGCGTGGTTTGTATAGAAAGTTTTTCTTGCCCATTCCTTGCTTTTTACATCAATATCAAACACCTCCTTCATTCTTTCTATGAAAGTATCTTCTGGGACAGGTCTGAACGCTGGCGTTTTTTTTGTGAATATTCGATACAAGACATCCGAATTCTCAGCCCTTAATTCATCAGTAATTTCAATTTCCTTGGGAATTTGATCAATGTTTCTCCATTCCTCTTCGTCTGATGTGTATGATGCGGAGAAGATAGAATGTCTATCATAAAAACGAAGTTGTCTGATGAAATTTTTTCTTATTGTCTCTATTTCATCAGGAGAAAAGAAACTTGAGATATCTATCATATCCTCTTTTATGTTCTTGTTAAGAATTGTTTTTAAGTCTTTAATATCCATTTCATTGGAAATTTTAATTGTTGTATCATTTTCAGTCTCTGTATGGGTTGATGCAGAATCTATCTGATCAGATTCCACGGCTGGCGTACCGCCACCCATACAACAAGACAATGACAATGTCGTCATTATTGAAAATAGAATTAATATTTTTTTCATGTCACTCTTCTTTTATTATCGTTGGTTTATTATACTCTTGGTTGAAAGGCCCCAAATGTATATGATTATTATGGTTTTGGTCTCCTTCTGGTTTTGAAGAATATATTTCACGACCTCCTTTTCTGCTATTCCATGTTCCAGTATACCTCGTTTTACATTTGAACTTAATTCCTGCTTTCAACAATGCAATATCCTTGGATAATTTCACCTCGTCGGGATCTTCCTTTTCGTCACTATAACAAAAATCCAGAGACATGCCATTCACATGAGTCTGACTTGGGTAGCCAGTACCATAGATCTCTGCATTTCCTGTTCCTCTAAATTTGATATCGTAATCCTCATTAGCACCCACCTCTGCCAATATTCCAATCAGAATGGCGAATACATTTGGATCACTATAGAAACGGGCGGTCTGATAGGTATCTATCTGATAATACAGTTTCACACCCTCTTTGTTGAATTGAAAAAGGCCTCCTGTACATCCTTCATCAATTCTTACTAACTCAATCGCTTCGTCGCCATCTTTTTGGTACCTACAGGCTTCCCCTTTGTGTTTTTCCTTATCTGACACGTATTTATCTCCATTGCTCATTACGTATATTTTATCCCCATCAATATTTGTATTGTTTGGGTAAGTGTATATGGTTTTAAGATTTGGGTCTTTGTCTTTTGGTATAGGATATAATACCTTTTCTTTACCTTTTTTCTCCAGCTTCACTTTGCACAATCCCTCATTTCTCACAATTGTTCTTCTGCAAATTTCCACGCACGTTCCATCTTCTTTATGGTAATAGAAGATGTAGTGGGTTGCTTTCTTTTCATCACATCCCTTAGGGATATGTTTCTCCACACGACCGCCAAAGAAAGTATGGTAGGAAGGAACATCATCAGGACAGTCAATCTTATCCCACTCACAATTGTCTAATTCAAATATTTTATAGGTACATTTGTCGTCTTTTGTCTCATTTCCGTTTTCCTCTTTTTTGATGCCGTCGAAGGCTAATTTTCTTGCTGCCCAATCGTTCTGCCCGACTTGTTTGCTTATTTCGTTGACATTCATGTTGCCATTACAAAGACTATGCATATTGCAATTCTTATAGTGGAAATAAGCCATAGATGCAACAACTGCCAATTCCAAATTGGAAGCGACTAAATCTCTGTTGTTTACCAAATCGCATTCAAAACCTTCTTTGTCCATGCCAAACACTTTCATTATCTTGCCAACATCTCCATACGTACCTTTACCAGTCAACTGGATAAGACCTCTTCCTCTATAGTTCCAACCGTCTTCTCCTCCTTCATTGCCAGGTCTTGTTGCATAAGCAAGATTTGCTATTTCTCTTTGTTCCGCTTTATGGAAATCCTTACAATCTTGTTTGTCTTCAGGCAAATCATCATATATGCCATTTTTCTTCTTTTGTGAAATTCTACCATATTTTTTACATCTTTCCCACTTCCCTTTGAAATATGACAAATTAGGGTTGCCTATAAAAAGATTTTTTGCACTAAAATCCATGCTTTCTGTTTTGCCAGTCAAAGAAGAACTCTCTACATATACTTGTGCGAAAAAATGAGCTTTGATCCAACACGAATCCATGCCGAATCTACGCTGGTACTTGCAATATGTTTCTGCGACTGTCTTGATCGCGTCTGAACTAGCATTAACAAACATCTTTTTTAATCTTTTCTCCAATTCTTTCGCCTCTTCATTACATCTCGGACACTTGCATCCACTCTCTTCCTTCTTCTCCTCCTCTTCCCAATCTTCACCCACCACTACAGTAGCCAAATGGTTGTACGTATTGGCATATTCGTTGTCTTCTTTTTTTGAAACCAGTTTCAATTGGTAGTAATGGTTGCGGGCTTTGCTCCTCTTTTGGAATTCAGGATTCGATTTCTTCAATTCCTGTTCTTCGCTATCGACCAATGCCTTCAATTCTTCTGAGTTGAGGTTGTACAAGTCTCCAGGATGCGGCGGATAGACAAATCTCTTATAGAAGTCGTCGATATATGCCCATCGTGATTTTTTCACAATGCCATAATCATCCGTCTCAACTACCATGAAGTAGAACATTCGTGGAAGTGACGACTTTTCAGAGGCCTCTTTTCCGGAGAATTTGAGATTGTCGAGTTCAGAGTCTTTGACTTCTTTTTTGATCTCTATTTTGATGTCGGCACTGTTGTCTTTGTTCAATGTGATGTGCTCGGCTTCGTAGACGACAGGATCCACGCCGTATTTGTTTTCATACACGCGCAACCTTAACTTCTCAAGTGTGTTTTTACTTTGATTCAACATCTGCAGATGGACATAAACCTCGTCGTCGTAACTCAATAATTCAACAATCTTTTTCCCATTCTTATCCGCGAAATATCCATCAATAAACGGCTTGGTCTTTACCGTTAGGTTCGCTTTCGTTGAAACCAAACCATGACCGACTTTACTTATAGACAAACCTTTCACAATCTTCGATGGATAATCATTCACCACAAAAGTAATTATTAAATCCTGAATTCCATCAAAGAACATTGTATTTTTTGCGTTTGCAATGATATCTTTTTCAACATCTATATTGTCGATATGGAAACTTCCTGCCTCATCGAGTTTTGTCTTGAACGACTGAATCGCTTTATCTTTACAAAAGATTGATACTGTGATTTCCTTGTTGTTTTTCTTCTCGTCACCGCTCGTTTGTGCCCAAGCTGGCACAGATGCGTTAATGCCGAACGTCATATTCCTGCCTATATAGCTGATTTTCTTTTTCTCCGAATCGCAAAACTCCCATTTCGAGAATGTGGCATCCTGAATTGTGAATGGCTGCGATTTACATTCTTTGCCGTTAAGAGTGGCTTTGACGATATAATCGCCTGGCTTGGTGGCAAGGAATATGCCTCGTTTCAGGCAGTCAGCATCCGCCCCTTCACATGTGTATACGACGTTGTTTCTCTCATCCCTGTATGTCGCATCGCCAAAGAGAAAGGATGGCTCGATTGTGTATCGCACACCCACGTATCTTTTGCCGTTGGTGGCTCCTAATCTTACTCCTGTGACTTCATTGCGTGAAATTTTCAATTTGTGGGTTATGACCCTTTCTTTATGGTTCTCTCCATTTACGGATTTGCCAGAGTCTCCCTTTCCTTCTTCATTCACCAAACTTTTATTCAATTCATCTAATACGACCACGTTTTTGTTTTCGGGATTCGCCGACTCTTCATCAAAATCTGTAAGGACATCCCCTTTCACTCCTCCGTTGGAGAGCAACGTGCCTTTCAGGTCGGCTTCAATTGTGTATACTCCTTCCTCCTTGAATTTGTACAGGATCATCTCGCCTTTAATGTCCTTCTCAAAAAGTTTGCCATCCTTTTTTACGTTCCATACGATTTTGTCAAGGTTTTCCGCCTTGCCGTCCTTCTGTTTGACAGTGAAAATCAAAGTGTCTCCCGGTCTTCTTAATGTGGTGTTCCCGTTTGCTGAACCTTTGGTCGCTCCAGGTATATATGCGTAAAGCACAGCCTCATTATATGAATGGACGAGAATGCTCTTTTCACTCATCGGAGTCTCTTCGATGGTTTCATCTGTCTTTTTGTATAAAGAAAATGTGATTCTATAATCCACTTCCGCGCTCGACGGGGTTAGTGTCAGACTGTGTCCGCCCTCGTCGAACTTATAGTCGCCATCTACGACACCTTCTCCGTTCTGCTTTGTGACCGAACATTTAAGCTGTTCAAAATCAGGATTGTAATCCAACTTGAATTCAGGTGTGAATACGGCGGAAACTCCTTGCTTGACATATACAGTGTCAGTGTCGGAAATAGCTTTTTTATCCCCAGCCTTTTTGATGTCTGTGATGCTGTTTCCATTGACGATTTCCAGCTCGACAGCACATTTTTTGTACATCGGGATTTTATTTTTGCCCTCCAATGGCTTTTGGATATCTATTTTGTTATATCCCACTATTGTTTTATTGCCATCAAGAATTCCGTCAGAACCGCCTTCGATGATATATTTTCCAGGCTCGTTGAGAATTATTTTGAAAGGTGGACACACCTGTTTGAATGTCATCAGACTGTTGAGATACTTGGCTTTTACTGTCTTTGCTTTCTTTCCTGTTCCTTCTGTCTTTTCTCCTTCTTTTGTGGTGGTCACAACCCAGTTGACATGTTTGGGAGCGACCAGTTCATTTGCATAGTTTGAATCACTAAAGGCATGGATGATTATCTCCTCTCCGGCTCTGAATGTCTGTGGGGAAACGGAGACGGCATTGACTCCGGATGTTTTCTGAGGAGTGTCTTCTTTTGGTGAAGTATTATACGACACTTCCATCGCCAAAGGGAAATTGCTGAGTGTTTCTATCTTGAATTCAGCTAACTCTGGTGCGGATACGGATTGTACTTGTCCTGGATATATACATTTTATCTCTCCCTGATAAACAGGACATTTCATAACGCTCTTTTCTACGATGGCATTTTGGTCGCCATGCTGCACTGTCGTTTTTGTTTTCCAGATTCCATTTGCATAAACACATGTAGGAGGAACTTGCGTATTTTTAGAGCAAGTTACAAACGGAGCTGATGGAATCATGAAAGTGACATCCTTATCCGTCACAATTGGTTTGTTCTGAGCTGTTACCTTTTGGTTTGAAATCGCCATTATCTGACATGGTGCACTTCCATACTGACATTTGAAGATTGCACCGTCCACCACATACTGCTGTCCTTCTTTTACACCCGTTGCCATACCTGTCTGTTATTTCCTGTTTACAATCAAACAATAAATTCTTTTAAAGTCACTTTCTGCTAATTCTACTGTAGCTTTCAAATCTATCTTTTCTATGAGTCCGGAGTCGTCGGTCAGACATACCCCTTTCAGATTAATGGTCAAACCATCGGTCTGTGTCTCGTCCATGCCCAATGTCTCTGCTATTGCGGTTATGTCTGAGGTTTCTCGGTTCAGACTTCCGGCTATGTCAATTTTTCTTTTGCCTTCTGTCTCCGATACAGTCAAAACTTCGGTCAACACGGTTCTCGCATTCCCAAAAATAGCAGGAAAGATTTGATTTCTAACTAGTTGATTATCCTCTCCGTAATCGAGCCAATAGCCAGAGAAGAAGCGGTTGTATAGCAAATCGTTTTCGACGGAATGCATATACTTCACTTCATCTTTTATTACAGAATCAATCTGTTTTGTCCACCCTTTTATCGTCGACTCCACATCCCCGTCGTCGCTGACAAAATAGTTGTCAAGATATATTTTTGTGTATTCCCAATTCTTTAGAATCTCATCTCTGTTCACCAATTTTATAATTCTGCCATCCGCTGATAGTTGCAAATCAAGTTTGTTTAATGCTTCACCTGATTTGATGAAATAATGGTCGATAGGGTTTTGAGGAAACGCTTTTCCATCTTTCTTCACGTTGCTTCTCTCCAATTTGGCTATTATCTCCTGCGGCTGGGTATTGTCGACGGAGACAGTCAAATCTTCCGTATATAGTACGACTTGGGTCTCCTCGTGTTGTGCGTCCATGAGTTCGATGCGTTTCTCCACGGAATATTCCTTTGCCGATGTGTCTGTTTTCAACTCTATTTTCATGTCGTATCCGCTTTAGAAACAATTAGAACAAATTGACTTTACCTTTAGCCTGTGTGTCAACATCACCTCCAGTGGAGAGGACAAGATTCTCTTTCGAACTGTCGATTCCTACCTTCTTTGAAGTAACCTCAATTTCGGTTTCTGTCTGTAAAGATAGTGTGTCAGCATTATGCTTGGAATTTTCAGAAGCCGACGTCGATATGTTTTTAGCAGTCGCTGATATATCCTCGCCAGCCATAAAAGATATATTCTCATCCGAATATGAGCTCAAGCTTTTGCTTGCGTTCAGGACGATGTCTTCTCCAGCGTTTATCGACACCGTTTGCGATGCATCGATAGTGACATTGTTGGCGAGCAAAGAGATGGTCTCCCCTGCCGACACCTGTATATTTTTGCCTTTCGTATCAAATTTGATGACGTTGCCGTTTTTGTCGGAGATGGTGATTCCCCAATCGTTGTCGTCGTCCTCAAACACTATCTGATGACCGCTCTTGGTAAGGATGCTTTTTGTGGTATTGCCTGAGCCTCCACCTTTTCCGTTGCTTCCGCTGAACACACTGCCAGTGACGTATGGGCGGTTAGGATCTCCGTATTCAAAACCGACCATCACCTGATCTCCCACTTCCGGAATGAACACCATTCCACGGTTTGTCATGCCGCTACCTCCCGCATCAGGTGTCTGCACACGGATCCAGTTGGTGCACTTGCCGGATCTTTTCTGCCAGTCGAACTGCACCTGCACTCGCCCCATTCCCTTGGGGTCGCTGTTGCTGCTCACCACCGCCATCTCCGGATATGCCTTGACGCTGCCTGTGTGTCGCTGGGTGATAAATTCTCTGTTTGCCGGAGTGCCGACGAAATGGTTGCTGTAGTTGCCGGACTTGTCCACCTTATGGACTATCTCCACCACACGGTATCTGCCCAACGAAGGCACGTTCATCCTGCTTGGGAATACTATCTCCACTATTCCTCCCAACACCACCTGACATGTGCGTGTCTGACCCTCCACACTCAGCATCGAGCCTCCGACAGTCCTGCTCTTTCTATCTGCCAACGTCTTTAGGTCGGTGTCGGATGTCACTGGCGACGAGCTTGCCACCAGTTCCTGATCGTCATACAGCCGGTCGGCTCGTTTTTTGATGTCTGAAAGAAGTCCGGCTCCTGAGTCTTTCGATCCCTCCACACTCACCTGCCTGTCGGACTCATGGATATACTCGTATGCCGCGACGTTGCTGGGAACCGCTGATGCACGTGTGCAGAGGCTGAACACGTCGTGGTCGAAGGTCAACGCCACCTCAGGCGACTTCTTTGGCTGTCCGAAAACCAGAGTTTTTCCGTCGTAGAAAAACATCTCGTTGTATGTGCTCGAGAGTCTGTTGAGAAATTCAAACACACTCTCCTGATATCGCATCACGTATGGGATGACACCGTTGAAATTCGGATCACACTCCAGTGAGATGCCTGAATTTTGTGTCACCTGCGACACGATTGTCTTTAGCTGGCTGTCGACAAACGAATCCATGCCACGTGATCCGTTCAGCTTCACGATTCCGCCCTCACCGATGATATGGACGCGGTTGCTCCTGTGGTTCATCAGATAGAAGTCCGGCTCGCTTTCCCACGCGTCTATACGGACATCAGTCACCCATCCTGAAAATTCGTACGGTGTGCCAGACTCTCGGTGCTCGAACGTGATCAACGCACGTGCTCCTATACGACTCATTAGTTTCTGCGGGGTCTGTTGCCACATCTCGTCCTGTGACATGAACTCACACACCACTTCGAAACGGTGGCATGAATTCATACTCTGCTCCAAGACCAGTGACTCAAAAGGTATATTTTCCCCGTCGAGCAACACTTTCGGTTGTACGGGATTTAAATTCTGTGACATTTAATTATTTTTCTATTTTTATATTGTTCTAACCCTGAAAACTGTCAAACAATTCATTGGCTATTTAGAAACCGTTTACGCTTTGATTGCCAAATTTGCTATGTGATTGATTTTGCTATAAAACAAAAATTTATTTATTGACTGCTCGTTCTTGCGAACTCGCAGAAGAGAAGGGAATAAGGGCATTCGCCCTTTGGAATCCTCAACTCAACAACCAAAATTTAAACAAGTTATTAATCAACAATAAAAGGAGAAGGCCTAAACAAGCCCTCTCCTCAGTTTTCATTAAGCCTTTGGCCAATTCTCCTCATATTCTGCTCCGCCAATCTTGATGATCTGGGCAGAAATAGTGATAGTGATCGACATTGGGGCAGTACCGACGATATCGATGCCCTCGGCAAACTCGATGATGTAGGCGTTCTCGAAAGTAAGCTCCTTCATCATGCCCTCCTCGTCTCCTTTCTTAAACACAACGCTTCCGTTGAACGGCTTAAACTGGTTGACCATTGTCTCCAAAATGGTTGTGTCCTCAGTCGACTCAACTCTGACTGTGATTTTGCCTCCGTAAATGTTGGATGATGGACGTCCTTTTGAATCAACGTCACGCTTTAATGAATAATTACACTCGAGCACATCGTACTCTTTTCCGCCTAGATTCAAAGATGATCTAAATGCCATAACTTTAACTTTTAATTAATAATAAAAATAACTAAACATACGAAACTTTCGCAAAAAACTAATCCTGTCATACAAGTAGTTTTCCCCTGTTACCGTAATTGTTTGATGCAAAATTAATAGTCGTATACATATTATCAAATAAATAAGACGCAATATTTTCTTTATTTTAAGGAATTTTAACATTAAACATATAAAAATATTTCGCAGCAGGTCATTCCGTCGACTTGCATGGCATTTATAACAAAAAAGCAGGAGAATCGACCGACTCTCCTGCTTACATATTTCACTAAAATTTTGCTTAGAACTTCATCACAAGCGCTAGTCCATTTCCTCTAGCCTCCATGTCGAACTCTGGTTTCCAGCTAGTCTCAGCTGGAGTTTCAGCTGGGATTTCTGTTGGATCAACATTATATCTGTTGACAATCTCGTTCACCTTCTTGTGTGCTCTCTTCTCCTTGATGATTCCCCATACGAGCAGTGCGGCTCCAGAGGCATAGCATCCGATCATAGGATACAACGTCGTCTTCTTATAATCTTTTGCCTTATCCATATCAGATTTGAATGAAGAGTTGTAGAAAAGAGTATTGAAATTATTATCTCTATTGTCTACGCTATCAAAAGATTTGTACGCATTGTAAGCAGCATTAGCCTCTTTCTCTGCATCGTTTAATCCAGTTTGTGCATTTTCCAAACTTGCTTGAGCGTTTGTCAAACTTGTTTGTGCAGCATCAAATTCTTTTTTGGCATTTAGGTACTCCTCTGCAGTTTCTTTGTATTTCTCTTCTATTTTTTCAAAATTACTTTTTGCAGTATTGAACTCACTAGTTGCATTATCTACTGCATAATTTGCATTATTCAAAATACCCTCTGCCTCAATTCTCTTTGCATCAGCAGCATTATATGTTGCATAAAGATCATTTACCTTCTCCGCATATTTAGCGTTAGCCTCAGCCACGTGGTTTTCGTAAGCAGATTTCTTGTCATCGTAATCCTTCGACGCCCAGATATATTGAGCAGTCCAAAGACCTCCGCCTACAATCAAAGCTCCACCTGTGATGATCATCGCTCTGCCGACACGCTCGCTCTTGTGGGCACGTGTGAAATCAGTCCAATCCTTGCCTAGGACAGCGTGAGCCTGCTCCTCAGAGATGCTTCTACCCCACTTCAACAAACCTGATTTCTCTTTTCTTGCATACTCCAAAAAATCATTTGAAATAGGCATTGTGTCGCCTAATGCTACCGAGTCGACGGGAGTTTCTGCGACAACAGGAGCTTCTACTTGCGACTCTCCGACTGGAGTGGAGAAAGAGATCACCTCCTTCTGACCGTTTTCATACTTAAGCATAAGGACATCCGTTTTCTTCTCCACGAATGTAGGACCATCCTGGTTCTTCCACTGCTTGTACTTAACTTTGTTTGTGCTGACTTCCAATATTTTACATTGGATTTCTTCTCCGTCGCGCTTCACTATAACATCTTGCGCGATTGCCGATACGACTGACGCCATCGACACTAGGACTAAAAATAGTCGTTTCATTGTTTTTTAAATTTCCCCGATTCCGTAAGGATTATACACAATTACATTATACAAACGTCGGAATCTTACTCATTTATAGTGATTTACCATAGTTAAAAATTTGACTAAACGAGTAAACGTTCGTAGGATTTAAATATCGTCCGCAAAAATAATTATTTTTCGGAAATAATAACAGATAGCACAAAAATAAAATTATGAACATCTTAATAACAAAAACGCATATAACTTTAGCAAAAAGTTCGACAAGAGCAATAAAAAAGACGAGAGAATCTAAAGACCCTCCCGTCTACCCAATTTCAACATCTCAGCGGAAATTTCGTTGTAAATACGTGTTTTTTTCCGCTACAAAGTCAGTATAATTCTTTTCAATTCAATACATCTGCGGAAATTCTATTGTAAATACGTGATTTTTTCCGCTAACACAAATTACCATCTATAGTTTTATCTAGTCTATCTCATTGTAAATACGTGATTTTTTCCGCTAACACAAATTCTACACACAAAAAAGCGAGAAGATTTTTATCCTCTCGCTTTGTCTATAAGTTCAAAGTTTTAGATCATAGAACTCTGCTCTAACCTCAAAGCCCTAACCTCTAACCCTTAACTCTCATTATTTCTTGCAACCTGGGCACCAAGGCTGTAACTGCTTGAAGAAGTCGTTACCCTTGTCGTCTACCAAGATGAATGCTGGGAAGTTCTCAACCTCAATCTTCCAGATTGCCTCCATTCCTAGTTCTGGATACTCTACGCACTCAATGCTCTTGATATTGTTCTGAGCAAGGATTGCTGCAGGTCCACCGATTGAACCAAGATAGAAACCGCCGTGTTTCTTACATGCATCTGTGACTGCCTGGCTACGGTTACCCTTTGCTAGCATGATCATGCTGCCTCCGTGATCCTGGAACTCATCTACGTATGGATCCATACGTCCTGCTGTTGTAGGTCCCATTGATCCACATGGCATACCTTCTGGTGTCTTAGCAGGTCCAGCATAGTAGATTGGATGATCCTTGATGTACTGAGGCAAATCCTCACCAGCATCAAGTTTTGCCTTTAGCTTAGCATGTGCGATATCACGACCTACGATGATTGTTCCGTTCAAAGACAAACGAGTCGCAACTGGATACTTAGAAAGGATCTTGCAAACCTCGCTCATTGGCTGGTTAAGGTCGATCTTCACAGCGTCGCCCTCACCTGCGCTTCTCAACGACTCTGGAATCAACTCGTATGGTTTGTCGTCCATCTTCTCGATCCAAATACCGTCCTTGTTGATCTTACACTTGATATTACGGTCGGCCGAACATGACACTCCAAGACCGATTGGGCAAGATGCTCCGTGGCGTGGAAGACGGATGATACGAACGTCATGAGCCATATACTTACCACCGAACTGTGCTCCAAGGCCAATCTTATGAGCCTCCTCAAGAATCTCCTTCTCTAGCTCTACATCACGGAACGCGCGTCCTGTCTCATCTCCTGTTGTTGGAAGAGAGTCATAGTAGTGTGTCGACGCTAGTTTAACTGTAAGCAGGTTCTTCTCCGCGCTTGTTCCACCGATCACGAATGCGATGTGGTATGGAGGACAAGCAGCTGTACCAAGGCTCTTCATCTTCTCAATCAAGAATGGAATCAAAGTACCACGGTTCTGGATTCTTGCTTTTGTCTCCTGATATAGATATGTCTTGTTGGCAGAACCACCACCCTTAGTCACACAAAGGAACTTATATTCCATACCCTCTGTAGCCTCGATGTCGATCTGAGCTGGAAGGTTGCACTTTGTGTTGACCTCGTCGAACATGTTAAGCGGAGCATTCTGAGAATAACGTAGGTTCTCCTCTGTGTATGTCTTGTAAACACCCTTAGATAGAGCCTCCTCGTCGCAGAATCCTGTCCAAACCTGCTGTCCCTTCTCACCGTGGATGATTGCAGTACCTGTATCCTGGCACAATGGAAGTTTTCCCTTTGCTGCCACCTCTGCATTGCGAAGGAATGTCAAAGCAACATACTTGTCATTCTCTGAAGCCTCTGGGTCGTTAAGAATCTTAGCAACCTGCTCGTTGTGTGAACGACGTAGCATAAATGAAACATCACGGAATGCAGCGTTCGACATTGCTGTCAAAGCCTCTGGAGTGACCTTTAGAATCTGATGTCCCTCAAATTCGCTTACTGATACACCCTCTTTTGTAAGCAAGTAGTATTCTGTGTCGTCCTTGCCCAACTGGAACATAGGAGCGTACTTAAACTCTGGTGCTTTAGCCATAATTTATTTTAGTTTTAATGGTAGACGGAATTATCACCGTCTACATATTTATTTATCGATTTCATTGCAGCGACGCGAATATTCCAGTCGCCACGGATGTTTTCTCAATTACCAAGCAAGCGCTGATGCTCCAAGAATAGCAGCGTCGCCATCCTTAAGCTGAGATGTCAACACTTTGATTTTGCCACGGAATGTTGGCATCAAGTTGGCATCCATTGTTGCCTTCAAATCGTCGATGAAAAGATCCGCGCTCTTCACAGGTCCACCGAACATAACAATTGCCTCTGGAGAAGAGAACTTAACGAAGTCTGCGAATGCCTCACCAAGGATGACACCCACGCTCTTCATCACCTCCTTACCAATCTTGTCGCCCTTGCGCGCCGCGTTGCAAACATCAAGACCTGTGATCTTGTCAAGAGGAATTTCACGAAGAACAGATGGCTCGTTTGAAGTCTGAAGAAGTTCCTGTGCAGAACGGATAATACCTGTAGCAGAAGTATATGTCTCAAGACATCCTTTCTGTCCACAACCACACTGGCGTCCACCACGACGAACGATCACGTGGCCAAGCTCTCCGGCATTTCCGTCGTGACCATAAACAAGCTTTCCATTGCAGACGATGCCCGATCCGACACCCGTACCAAGAGTGATCATGATGAAATCCTTCATTCCCTTTGCTGCTCCATACATCATCTCACCGATTGTCGCAGCATTGGCATCATTAGTAAGAGTGCAAGGCACACCAAACTTGTTTGTAAGGATCTTGGCAAACTCAATAGTGCCTTTCCAAGGAAGGTTGGCAGCATTTTCGATATTGCCAGTATAGTAGTTTGCGTTAGGAGCGCCCACACCGATACCTTTGATTTTGTCAATTCCACCGTTCTCTGCAATAAGCTTTGAAAGAGCAGAATGAAGCTCGTTGATATACGCGTCAAGATCAGCTCCAAACTGCTGAGTCTTGATAGAACTACTTGCGATCACTTTACCGTTAGCGTCTACAATTCCGAACGCTGTGTTCGTACCACCTACGTCAATTCCCACAACGTAAGGCTTTACCATATCTGTCATAATATATTTTGTTTTTTTATTTATTTCAATTTTGTAGCAAAGTTAGCACTATTTGCGAATTGTGCAACCCTTAAATCCATACCACATCAAATAAACATAGCAGACAATTGGCAACGCGAATGCCATGTGCACTCCTATATTATCCGCCAAAAGTCCCTGCAACGGTGGAACCACCGCTCCTCCAAGAATCATCATCACCAATAGAGACGATCCCTGAGCTGTATGCTCTCCCAATTCTCTGATGGCCAGTGTGAACACATTTGAGAACATAATGGAGTTGAACAAACCGACTGCCAAAATGCACCACAACGACAACATTCCGTCAAACACCAACATCGCCACCAAAAGAGCAATATTGATTGTAGCAAAAATGCCCAAAGTGCGAGACGGAATACTTCTTGCGGCAACGAAAGCAAAATAGTTGGCAACCAAATATCCTAAAAATGGAAGTACCTCTTCTATGTGGAATCCAGTGATTGAGAAAATCAAACCGAATCCTAATACAGCTACAGAAACCATTAAACCATACTTTTTCGCATTTTCCATGTCACTCATTGAAAGAGATCCTACAAATCTTCCGATCATCGCGCCACCCCAATAGAATGCCAAAAATCTTCCTGCTGTAAACTCCTGGATTATTCCCACACACTCCTTCATATATGTGACAAGGTTGCTGCCGATCGCCACCTCACCACCGACATAGAAGAATATAGCGAACATTCCAAACACCAGATGAGGATACTCAAGAGCACTCTTCTTTTTACTTGCAACCGTTTCTGAATATATTGAGACGGAATTGTCCGAATCTAACGAAACTCCCTCTTCATCGGCCTGTTTAGTTTTTCTCATATCCGGAATGTCAGACAAAAATATAGTCACAGCCAAGAAAAGCAAAATACATGCGAGAGCCAAATAAGGAATCTGCACAGCCTGTGCTCCACCTCTGTATGGATCCTCATCATTGAAGAAATTGAATATCACATACGAACCGACAATTGGAGCGATTGTTGTGCCGAGAGAGTTGAATCCCTGAGAAAGATTCAGTCGGCTTGACGATGTCTCCGGAGTGCCTAGCATCGACACCAACGGATTGGCTGAAATCTGAAGGAATGTGAATCCTGTGCCAAGCAGGAACAATGCGCACAAAAAGACAGGGAAACTAGGATCCATAGACCCTGCCTCCTCAAAAAACATCAGACATGCCGCCGTCGACGTGAGCAGTCCCGCTATGATCGCATTCTTATATCCAACTTTGTCTATCGGATCCCCGATGTGTCGGCTAACCAAAAAATAAATCAGTGATATCACAAAATATGCTGTGAAGAAAGCAAACTGGACCAGATTTGCCTGAAAGTTTGATAACTCGAACACAGACTTGAAATAAGGAATCAACATATCATTCAGACACGTGATGAATCCCCATATAAAAAACAAACCTGTAAGGATTGTCAACGGATATTTATATGACTTTTCTTCCATCTTAATAATGTATGTTAAAAATCTACTCTAAGTTTTAAATTCAACTGTCGGCCGGTCAGATAATTCGGCACCGGACATTGGTGTCCATCCGCAGTCTTAATCCAGCTGTAGCTGCTCACATTATTTATCGCAAACAGGTTCAAGCAATCTAATGACAATCCTATTCCACGCAGTTTGCGGAATACAGGCTTTGTCATAACCTTGTCTCTACCCTGTTTCAAGCTATATGTAGCTCCTATATCGGCACGGGTATACGACCCCGATGTGTATAGGTCTCTCTCGATATCTCCCGGTTTTCCATAACGGAATCCTCCAGCAAAATTCAAGGTCAGATTCACCTCCAACTGATCTATGTTAGGGAATTTATCCTGGAAAAACAATGACACATTATATGTACGGCTGTTTGGAGAATACATGTAGCCTTTTCCGTCGCCATAAATATTCTCTCTTGCACGAAGCCATCCCACACTTATCCACGAATCTGACCCTGGGACAAACTCTCCGAATAGTTTCACATCCGCTCCAACGACATAGCCTATTCCATTATTTTCTCCCTCATAGAGAATCTCCACATTGTCGACCGTGTATGGAATCAGCCTGTCTATGTACTTTCCATAAATTTCGTATGTGAACTTAAACGGACGTCTCCACATTGAGAAATATTTATCAGCACCGACCACAAGCTGCCAAGACCTAGGAGACTGGATTTTATCGTTGAGTCGGACCTCCACGTCGCCATCGGCATTCTTAAATGTATCCCTCAACTCTTTATAGAAGGGAGACTGAAAATACCGACCTATCGCCCAACGGAATCCCCAGTTTGAACATTTTTCAGGAAAATAAGCCACTGACGCACGTGGGCTAAACAGCAATTCGTCGTTGAACGACCAATAGTTGAAACGCACACCGGCTGTGAAAATCACACGTCCTTTATCAGTTTCTCCCTGCAATGTGTTCTGCAAAAATGAGATAAATCTTGAAGATTCCATCTTAAGATCGGAATACTGGTTTGAGAAAACAGGAAAACAATCATTACGCGACGGCTGCGAATAACCTGAAGAATCACGCATCTCCCACTCCGCTATCCGATCTTCCACTTTCTCCTTCTGCAATGTCAAACCCCATTTCAAAATATTCTTAGTCAGTTTGACCTCTCCGATATGAGACAGACTTACTATATTCGTCTTCAAATTATTACGTGCATGTTCCAAATATGCTGCGACACCCTGCGAATAATCAACATTCATGACATCGTTAGGAACAATATCACTCAAGAAATATTCAGCATCTATATCATACGTCACATTTTCTTCAGACCTGTATTCATTGCCAAGCAAAGAAAGCTTGATATTCTTTCGAGGCTTAAAATCTAAAGATAGATTTCCAAAATAGCTACGATAATCATCCACTTCTCCACCATCATAGAAAACCTTAAATTTTTTAGTATCTGAAACAGAACCGAAATTAGTCTCCCTTGTCTTTGGAGTGAAATTATATTTGTTTCTTGCTATATTCCCGAGCAATGAAATCTCCCACTTCGGTGAAATCTCCCATGACAGATATGTCTGGTAGTCAATGAAGTCTGTGTCGTAATTACAAACAGAAGAATCAGCGTTTTCTTTATTGAGAAGGATTTCCGACGACTTATATCTGAATCCGTGCAATTGGGAAAACTTACCCGTTTTGCTTCCGATCGACGCGGATGCTCCCAAAAAACTTCCCGACACACTACCTTCAAACTTACGCTCTGGTTTACGATAACGGATGTCCAACACTGAGCTCATCTTGTCGCCCACCTCCGCAGCAAAACCACCTGAAGAAAACTCCACACTCTCCACCATGTCTAGGTTGACAAACGACAATCCTTCCTGCTGAGCGCTACGTACAAGCTGCGGACGGAATATTTCTATTCCATTCACGTAGACACTGTTCTCATCGTAGCTTCCTCCACGCACAGAATATTGCTGAGACAGCTCATTTGTAGACACGACTCCAGCCTGACTCTTCACCAGACCCTCCACACCACCTGTGACAGTTGGCACATTACGCATATTGCTCACGTCGATAAGCACCACATTGTCTGACTGTTTGCGTTGGGCTTCCACCGTCACATCAGAGAGCACAATGTCATCCTCCTGCAAACGGATTCGCAAATATCCCGACATTTTGGTGATTTTGAATCTCTCTTCGGTATAGCCGAGCATCGAAATCGACAGAATAGCGGTGTCGCTCTTCACATCCAAAGAGAAACGTCCATCTTCATCTGTCAAAGTGCCAACTGTAGTGCCAATCAACGCTGCTGAGGCATCGCTGATAGGAAGGTTGTCTTTATCCGTGACACGTCCACCGATAGTCCATGCCATCGACAGCTGGGCTATCAGCGTTGTTATAATCGCTATGTAATATTTAAAATTCAACATTTGCTACAAATGTAGTAATTATTTTCTTGCGAATGCGCATCCGCAATAACTTTGACGATAAAGAGCCAGTTCACTGCTGAGCTGCAGACTGCGTTCATACCCCTTCTTCCTTTTGAAGTCGGTCGGAAGATACTCTATCCCCTCCTCTTTCGCTATTCCACGCCCCACCGCGCTTATCACATCTGTGTTTTTCTTCGGACCTATGGTAAGTGTCGTCGCAAAGAATTCACAACCATACTGTTTGGCGATTTGGGCTGTTTTTCTCAACCGTAGAGTAAAACATAAAGTGCATCTTTCTCCCTGTTCTTCATCTTTCTCATGTCCGCGCACAAACTGCAGATATTCGGAGTTGTCGTAATCAATGTCCACAAATTTCACATCGGCATAATCAGGATTTTCCTTCACCATCCGGATCAATTCAGCCTTGCGTTTCTCATACTCCTGCTGCGGCATGATGTTTGGATTATAAAAAAGAAGCGTCAATCGAGTGAGCGGATGAATTCTCTCAATGCTCGCCGACGCACATGGTGCGCAACAGACATGAAGCATCACCATCGGCTTTTTCCCGTCGACTGCATACTTCGACAAAATCTTCATCATCGTATTGTCCGCATTCTCTCGATTCATACCGCAAAATTAGCAATAATAAATATATGTATATAATTTTTTCTATCTTTGTTGTCAACATAAATGCACTTACTTTTTTACATATAACTATGAGAAAAACACTACTTTTTATTCTATCGATCATTTCAGCATCAGCATTTGCCCAGACTGCTTGCGACACCACTTGGTTTATTGGTGAAGGGACACAGTATGGCGGAATAGCAGGAACAAATGGTGGAAATTGCGGAATATTTGTCGACGAGGGTGATTTCTACCACTGCGCCATGAACCACGAGCAATACGACGAGAGCATGACATGTGGAGCGTGCGTCCATGTGATCGGGCCAATAGGTGAGATTGATTTAAAGATTGTGGACAGATGTCCAGAATGCAAACACGGGGATATCGACCTGAGCACAGACGCATTCATAAAGATCGCCAAACTTGAAGACGGCAGAGTGCCTATCAAATGGTGTTTCATACCATGTCGTGAGAGCGGAGGCATCAGAGTGAAGTATGAGCCTGGAATGAGCCAATTTTATTTCAAAATGGCAATCTACGACCATTTGTATGCCATAGACATGCTTGAATATCAGAAGAAAGACGGCAGTTGGGAAGAGATCAAGCGTACAGACTACAACTATTTTGTGGAAAATGCCGGAATAGACGAAGACAAAAGCAAAATCGGCCCGTACACATTCCGTATCACTGCAACGACAGGTGAATCACTCATTATAAAAGATGTGGAATACAAAGAAGGTGGAGAAGTGGAGACGGGAGTACAGTTTTCTCTTACAGAATGTGACGCCAACAGCACCGTCGCAAAAAACATTTCATCTGAAGAAGAATTGGAGCCTCCATTCCAAGTGTTCTCCATAGATGGAAAGTATATAGGAGAATACGAAAGTATGGAAGCCATTCCGTCTTCTTCCAAAGCGATAATCATCAGAAGCAAGTCGACGGGAATTAAATATATACAACAGTAGAGGCAATCTTCGTGATTACACAAAAAGGGGCGAGCTCACAGCATCGCCCCAAATATTGTTAAAATAAAAAAGGTAGGTTTTATTCCTGATCGCTAAGCATTGCAACATTTTCCGCAGCGGTCTCTTGATTATCAGAAGATGCAATCAATTCATCGTTCTGAACATCATCTCCATTCTCTAAATACTGACTGCTTATCAACAAAGCGATAAGAGCAACCAAGCAAAAAAGTAATTCAAAGATTTTTTTCATTGTTATTAGTTTTAGTTTCTTTTTATCATTATCACCCACGCAAAAATACATATCATTCCAATTCAATCACTTAACATAATGTTAAATAACCTTAACAGGTATGTTAAAAAAAATTAACAAAAAAAAGGAGACGCTGCAAAATGCAACGTCTCCGCAAAAATCTTACTATCTTTAAGTATGAATTATTGCTTAACGAAAGTAGTCTCTCCAGCCTTAGTGTTAATATCAGCAGAAGTAGCCAATGTACCACTTGCCAAAACTGAATTTGCCTGACAAATAAACAATACATTTGCTGCGTCAGCCTTAGCATCTGCAAAAGATGCAGCATTTACACTACCATCAGCCGCCACATAAATAGCATACGACTTATCTGCATTTGCACTACCAATAGTGATCTTAGAACCAGAAACTGTTACAGTGACTGTTGTTCCAGAAACAGCATCAATAGACAATGACGCACCTGAAATTCCAAGTTTAGAGTTTGAAATAGTGTAAGTGTCACCAGCTACAGCAGTGATAGAAGTCTTAGCCTCACCTGCAGGCTTATTGTCATTCTGGTTGTTGTTCTGGTTGTCGTTGTTGTTAGGAGTATTCTGCTCCTGCTTTGGCTCTTCTTCCTCATCATCCTCTCCACAAGAAGCGAAGAATAGAGAAGAAGCGATTACTGACATGGCTACCGCCAAATTAAAAATCTTTTTCATTTTACTAGTTTTTTAGTTCAACATTGCAAACGTACTAATTATATTATCCATTCCATAAAAAAAAGTCTTAATTTTTCTTAACGCGAATAAATTTCAAACGAATAGAAAAGGATTTTATATCAAATGGACTTTTATCAATAGAGATAATCCCATTTTTGGAAATATGTCTTACTTGCGCCATTCTTAATCACTGCAGAATTCGACTCCGTGCCACTTACCAAAGAATGTTCATCCTGACATACAAACAAAACATTCTTCGGGTTTGCAGCAGCCTCTGCCCTACTTGCCTCTACATAACTTTTGTATTTCTCCTGATAAATAACACATGACATATATTCATCAGAGTCGCAGATGGTGACAGTATTACCCGAGACTGAAAGAGTAATGAAAGGACCTTCTATTTTCACAATAGACACAGACACACCCGAAATACCTAAATCCTTATTTTCAATCACATAATTGTCACCAGAATACGCTTTAATTGATGTCACATATAAACCAGGAGGAATATCATACGTCTTATACGTTGTGTTTGTATTCTCATTTTTAGTATCATTATTTGTATCATCGTCTTCACAAGATGTGAAAATAAAAGGGGAAGCGACCACAGACATGGTCATTAACAAATTGAAAAAGTTTTTCATGTTATTAATGTTTCTTTGTTTAACACTACAAACATAGTATAACCTATTAATCCTTCTCAAAAAAAACTGTTACATTTATATTAAATTATATTTAGAGTCCGTTTTAAATTTGTTTAAAATATTTTGCTAAAACTCCATGTTTGATAGTTATTGGTTGCAACCCTTCTATCTAGTACAAACCAAAGGCAAGCAGATATAAGTTCGTTAATGCAAACAGATACTAAGAAAAAAAGATATTTGAGATATGCAATTAGAATATTTTATATCTTTACAACGCAAAACATATTCATGACTGACTATAGATAAATCAATCATCTGTGAGTCCGTTATTTTAATAAACTTTAATTTGCTATCACAATGCTTAAAAGAAAGATTTTTGCACTAATGAGTCTCGTTGCAACCACAGTGTCCAGCATCAATGCACAAAATTACGAAGGGGAAAAAGAAGACATGCGAATTGTAGTCAACAACGCTGATTTTTCTGTCAACACAGATCTCACATCTTATTTTGACGGACAAACACCTACCCCAATTGAGCACAATGAAAATTATGATTCCTATTATGTGACTCCAGTTGCAGGAAAGACAATGTCTTATCCGCTAGAATTTCAGTTTGACGCAAGAAGCTACAGTGGCAAGGCTTTTTTATTCAAAGAGCATTGCTATATTATGAGAATTGACTCTAATTATACAGAGCCACCATATTTCATCACAAGATACAGTTTTCCCAGCAATTTGTTCATCGATTTTATAGCAATAGAAGACGCAACAGGTGACACAATTACAAACAATAAATTTACGGATAATTTAGGAACACTTAGAGTACCGATAAAATTAGACAAAAAATATTTCGGCAAACTTATCCGTCTTGATATTACCACTTATGGTATGTTTCCTGAAAACACAAACGGATTACCTCAATTCACTATCCGACCTACATTTGATGGTTTCTCAAATTATTTTAAGCTGGCATACGAAATTCCAGACACCGAATACAATATTTACACAGGTGTCTACAATCAGTCAGCCAAACCAGAAGGAGATGAATTCGTCACTGTTTATGATGCGACGGGACATGTCATCCGTACCAACATAGAAAAAGCATCAAGTCTGGATGGCTTGAAAAGCGGAATCTATATTGTAAATGGCAAAAAAATAATGGTAAACAACAAATAAAAGCCATCTAATAACTAATATCATACATTCAGTCCTTGTCTTTCGGCAGGGACTTTTTTTGTTGAGTATCCAAGAAGCTCCACACAAATAAAGTAAATTCTTCACAACTAGTCATATTTAACAAAATATCACTTTAAAAACACGGTCAATTGGGAGTTTTCTGAAGATTCTGCTTGAATTTTACGGTATTTTTAACCGATTTTTCCTACTAAAATCATGCGAAATAATCCATTTCTAAAAAAAAGGCATTTTTTGCCGATTTTTTATCTGATGGATCGTGTCAACTTGTCTTATATTCGCAGTGTAAACAAAAAAGCAAATATCTCTAATAACAAATAACGTAAACTAAACTATAAAACAAAATAGCATAAACACATACTTTTTTCAACGATTTGAACACATACAATAATTATATACTCTAATACTCTAATAACGTAGACTTGAAAAAATTCTATCTTTTCTATCAACGTTAGCTTCGAAAGAAGCAAGTCCTAATTTCCTTTTACTTTCACATTGTTCGGATGGACAATGTGAAAGGTAGGAAAGGAAAAAGGGAAATTAAATTGAAAGTCTAGTTGTAAGGTAATATATGATAACTCAGGTTGATAGTGGTCGAGATGACTATTTCAACACAAAAAAAGACGCAAATGCGTCTTTTTTTATGCCTATAAGAGACTGTCAAAACTTAATTAACATGAGTTCGAAGAATTGTAATCTGTGAATCATTTTCCACTTTCAGATCGAAATCTAACCTCCTTTTCTCATAAAAAGACGAAGTCTTTCTCAGTAAACTTTTTCTCTCTATGGTTTTATTAAATTTTATGTGCTCGCCTACGGCTCGCACGTGGGAAGGGGTTAGGGCCAATATCAATCAAACATGGACCCTTAACAATCCTCAGTTATGACACTACAACTATCTTTTTTAATTTCGTCGAACTCACGTTATTTAAGGCCAAAACAAAGATGATTACAGACAAACCAAGCAAAAAAAAGAGAGACGCGGTCGCGTCCCTCTTCCTTCAAAATCTGCGTCTAGTTAGTATTAATTATCTTACAATAACTCTGTAAGTTTTATTTCCTACTTTTACTATATAAGCCCCATCATGCAGCTTTACAGATGTCACAAAATCAGTTGCAACTGTTTTCGACACTATTGTGCCCAACATTGAATACACCTCAACTGTTTCACCTTCTGCTCCTAAAACAGCTATTCCACCGTCTACAGGCACTATATTAGCAGCTATTGCGTCTACTTCTTCGACTGATGAACTTTCACCATCAAGTTTCAGCATCAACGAAATTGTATTTGCTGAGATAGAAAGAATTGCCTTTCCGTTATCCGACAGATACTCGCCATCGTTTCCGCTCCAGATGTTTGGCAACGCATTATTATATTGTGCTGCAGACAATTTCTTTTTCACAATCGGATTAGTAAACTCATATCCATTGATTGTGATTTTATTGATGTTGACTGAATACAATGAATCGTTAGTGTATACCAAATATCCTAAGTTGGTGAAACCATCCTTCTTTGAAGCTGGCGACAAATCAACATCTACATTTTTTGCAGTGTTTGAGATCTCTTTTGAAATCTCATCCCAACCTGAATACTGGCATTTGAAAATTGGATTCTCCTTCGCACCGTCGACCGACAAATTGACGATATAACTTGTAATCAACTCAAGTTTAGTCTTTGCTGCTGTTGTGTCAATCTCAATTTCCTGATCAAAGGCTTCATTGATTGCGTCCACAATGTAAGTACGACCGACAGTGTTTGTTGCTCTGTTGATTGTGGCAAATCCCTTAGCTGTGCTTAGATGACCATTATCCCAAAGCACTGGCACAGCACCTACACGACGTGCATTCTCACAAAGTGTCTTAGTCCAATAAGCAGTGTATTTGGAATTTTCTGCATCGTAACTAGTTTTATCGACGGTACCATACTCACCTACTACAACAGGATAGCCCTGTGATGTGAACCAGCTCTTCAATTTGTCAAACTGTCCAGACATCGTGCTTTCACTGTTTGCTCCCTGGCCATACGTAGTGCACTTGCTTGAATTTTGTCTCCACGCTTCGTCTCCCCAACGAGTGACTCCTTCATCTGTGTCATCACCACAAAGATCCCAAGGAGCATAGTAGTGGACAGAAATCATAAGACGTTTGCCTGATGTAGATCTGTCTACATATTTGTCTTCAGGGATTTTAAACCCTTTTGCCTCAGATGTCAGATCTATATCAGTGTTCCAGCCTGGAATCAACAACCAACGCTTGGCATTGTTGAGGCTGATCGGACGTACCGTCTCCACAAAAATCTGATTATAATCGTTGATATTCTGATAATAGCCAGCATTTGGATATGGAACGCCTGGATTTTGCCACTCATAAGTGCCATCAAACACCTCATTCATCGACTCAAAAATCAGATGCTCATCATAATCTTTGAACGTTGTGGCAATCTGCTGCCAAACGGCTTTAAATTTAGCCTTTATTTCTGTCTGATTTTGAGCATCACACAAAAGCCAGCCACCAGTCACTCCATGATAACCGTCGCCATGGATATTGGTGATCACGTAGAGATCCTCTGCCAATGCCATGTCCACCACCTCCTTGACTCTTGAAAGCCAAGCGGCATCAATCTTGTAGTCTGGAGCTGAACCAATCTTACTCAAATAAGAAACAGGGATACGAATTGTGTTGAATCCACTGTTTTTTATCAGTTTCATCAAAGCAGAAGAAGCTTGGGGATTTCCCCATACTGTCTCACTTGGCGTTCCATTGGAATTGGCCTCCAACGTGTTGCCCAGATTCCAACCTGATCCCATAGCTTCTACAGTTTCATACTGTCCGAGGAGATCAAACGTATCGTCCGCAAAAGCCGACGCTGATGATGCTAACATAGCAGCGCCAAATCCATAAGACAAAATATTTTGTAGCAGTTTACCCATAAGCTAATACTTTTACTCAATTTCACGACAAATCTAAAAAAATTAGATGAATGATACAAGTTTATAGACATATAGTGTAGGTTTTGGTACACCTCTCCACCACAAACGAGAAAAAAGACAGAGAAGTCACCCTCTCTGCCTTTCCTAAAATTGAAATGATATGAAAAATATGAGTTTACCTCTTTATTATCTTAATCACCTTGTCGTCTATCTTCAACAAGTAGACTCCAGTTTTGTAGTCACCTCCGAATGTCATGCCAGCGTATGCATCACCATTCTCTATCACCTGGCCAACCATATTAGACACAACATATTCTCCGTCGATGTTGATTGTCCACTCCGAACCGGTAGGATTTGGATAGACGATATCATCAGCAACCACATCAGAAAGGTCTGCCAACTGATCAGTACAGATTTTTGAACCATTCTCAGCACTTGGCGTTGCCATCTGTTTTCCGATATTTGAAGTTGTGCAAATATCAAAGACTGTCAAATCTGATGATCCATCCGTTTTTCTTCCGTACGAACCATTTTGCTCATGTTTCTGGAAAGTGACCTCATCAATCACCTCCTCTTTGCCTGCATAAGGCATTATAAGCTGTATCTTTTGAGAGATATCTGCACTCAACTTAAATCCAACATGTAAAGGTCCGCTTGCTGTCTCCTTGTCGGCCCACAACATCACTCTTCCGTGAGCCGGAATTACTGTCGACGAATAATCGTAAGGAATTACAGAAGAAGCGTTTGCTGTCACATTCTTTACAATCATACCAGCCAAATCGACATCATGGTTTTCACTGTTGTAGATCTCAATCCAATCTGGCTTTGCACCATATTCATCCTCTGTCTTATTGTTTGAAGCACAAACCTCATTGATATACAATTTTGGAAGCTTGAAATCAGAATCCTGTGCAAAAATCACCTCAATGTCCATTCCTGAAGACGTTACATTATCAAGATAAGACGTTGCCGTGCCATTCTTTGTCTCTCCATTGATTTTCCAAGACTGAATCTTATAACCTGCAGGCACACGAACTTCAACCTTAATTCTCTCACCTACAAACAGCTGACGGCTATAATCTTTAGTGCTCGCTATCTTGTTGACCAGGAATCTGTACTCAGGTGCATTTCCTCCAAACGACATACGGACAGAGACATTTGCTTTTGTCGACTGCACTTCATAATATGACACAAGCTGGTTCTCTACAATAGAAGGACGCTGCTTGGCAAAATTTATCATACTCTGAATGGCATTGTCATATTGCTGCTGTGTACATCCTCCGATTTTTTCACCAACTTCAATAGTCGCGCAAGCCTCCTCTTTAACAAGAGCTGATATAGAATCACAAATTCTAGTCATGCGAGTCTCTGTAAACTGAGTCTCTAGCAAATATGTGTATCTGTCCAAGAAATGGTATTTGAAATCCTCATTCTGCATACATCCTTTGAAAAGAGTACATAGATGCATCTCATCCGAAGACAACATACCAGGCATAGAAAAGCCGCCACCCATTCCTGGGAATCCTCCGCCACCCATTCCTGGCATTGTACCGCCACCCATTCCTGGCATTGTACCACCACCCATTCCTGGCATTGTACCACCACCCATTCCAGGCATTGTACCGTCACCCATTCCAGGCCACATTGAACCACCGCCAGAAGTGCTTCCTGTCAAGCAGTAATTCAACATGTTGTTGGATGCATTCGAGCTTGTAGACAAACCAAAGTCAACATCATACAGGAACCAACGGAATTTACCACCGTCTTTCTTTCTCCACAGTTTAACATTGTTGTTCACCCAGTCTGTGTTTGCCAAGAACTGCTGAATAATTTGATAATCAATATATTCGTCAATATCCATAATCTGAGACAACTTATCATAGAAATCAGCGTCACCGCTATTGTTAGCGGCAAGGTTTTCCATCTTATAATATGCCTCATCAGTTCCTATTTGAGCCACGTACTTTTTCTCCTCTTTCACCAAACGGATATACTCGATTTCATCCTCCTCATAACCATAATTAGACTCGATATAATCTTCATCCGTACGCTCACGTAGTCCCATCAAGCCTCTATACTCACCATTCAAGAAGTATGCGACTGGCTGGTATGCCTGATAGTCGATATTCATTCCTTTTGCTAGAGTCTGCATATATCCTTCTCTCCAACGCGGATGCATATAAAATCCGTTTCCTCCGTTACGAAGGGCAAGGGCTTTATATTTTGTGTAACTTCTGTCATTGAAGAATTTTGTGTATTGGAATTTGTTGTTTCCAGTGCGCTTATTGGCTTTGATCTTAAAGCTCTTTGTTGCATGCTGACGTGAACAGACTCCAAACACACCAACCTCAACCTCTTGATTGTCTACGACCTTGCCATCGACTATATATTCAAAATTTGCAGGACGCATCCAGTCATTATAATAGTTAGCGGTCTGAGCGTTGTCACTAGAACAAGTTGCACGTGAGCCATTATTACCCACCACACAAATACCTAAACGTGGATCATTAAAATTCTCATCATCCGAGCTGATTGACACGATCGGCAACTTAGAAAAGCCACAAGAAGAATAAATTTCATCAGTGAACAGGTATGATCCTGTCACGACATCACTATAAAGAGCACCGTCTTTATAAGCTCTAGCACGCACAATAGTAGTGTTATTGATTGCTATTGGAGAGCTGTATACCATTCCTTTTTCTTTTGTAGGAATACTTCCGTCTAGAGTATAATAGATCTGGGCTCCTGATGTTGAACACTGAAGCTGAACCGTAGCGCTGCCACCAGCATATACCACACCAGGATTTGTTCCTGAAAATGTAGGCGACGCTACTCTATCCGATATTTTATAAGCAGCAGTGTTGTCTGTTCCAGGCGATGGTATCATATAACCACCGTCTCCATACGAGATATGCGGATACTGCTTAGGATACTCGATAGAAATAGTCTGCGAACCGTTTGTGAGAGTCAGTTTTCCAGCGTCAGAGGTAAGTTTTTGAGAAACAGTACCAATGAACAACGGGTTCATATTGGCTGCAGAGTTTCCTTGCGTCTCAGCGACGTCATCCTTCGCAAAGAAAAGCAAATTATATCCTTTCTTGACAACATGCGACTGTGAGAGACGCAATGTCCAATCCGTCTTACCCTCCTTCTCATTTGTCACAGTCCAACCATTAAGATCCACCTGCTCACCATCATTGTAAATCTCAACATATCCATTATAATCATATTTATCACTGATTATAGTGGAAATATTGCTTGGCATTATCTCCGTGATCTTAAGTGCCGCTGAAGCAGAGAGTGCTGACAAACATCCAGCCGAAATCACAATCGACCGAAATAGTCTGTGTCCATTAATAGAGTATAAGTTTTTCATAGTATGTTGTATGTTATTAGAGTTCTTAGATAAAATTAAAGGCTCAATTTTAGACACAAATTAGTCGTCATACAATAGGCCACATAATTGCTATCCTCAGTTGAGTATATTGTTAAAGTTTTAAGCAAATGTAGTTTTTTTAAGTTACCCGCAAAATAAAACTACGTTTTTCTACATAAATAACAACTTTTTTCATACAAACGTATGTTCAAAAGCTATTTTTATCTTTTCGGAGAATTGAGTCCAGCATTTTTTACCAATAAACAACCGGACACGGATATCTTTCAACCGTACGTATTATATATATCAAGGCAATCTCATGCGACCACGATCCATTCTTTTTCCGCTGCGACGTGAATAGATCATATACGTAGTATGCCTGGAAATTCTTTATCGACGTACCGACCATAAATGAGACATAAGAGACTTCAGACAAATCCGATTTCAACGATATTCCTGCCATAAACGGAGAGAAGAATCCGCCGACACCAAAATCCAACTGTTTCCAGACATCCTGCTTCTGATATGAGGCATTGGCGAACAGATAAGTGTCTGATATAGAATTTCGTCCAAACAAACCGTTTGAAAGTTCTAGGTCTTTAATATAGTTGACATGAGCGGCAAAACGACGATGCAATATATTATTGCCTGTCTTCTGGAATCCATTTTCCGGCTCAGACAAATGATACATGGCGGCGCCCAAAGTCAGGAATCCCTGCACACACAATGCTGCTCCGACATTGAAATCCGCAAAATTGACACGGTCATGTTCGAACTCCTCCGTACTTTTGGGAAGATAACGGTTACCCGTACCCAAATCATATTGGTCGCCAAACGACACTTTGTTTACATCGAATGTATTTATAAAATATGTAGCCTGTACACCAAGACGCAAGAAAATACCATCTGTCGCATTTGTCGAAAACTTGTTCGACTTTCCACTCTTCAGCTGAAACGTATGGGCATAAACTAAGCCTATCTCATTCGTTCTGTAAATTCCACCAGCATAACTGTCCAAAGCATACGACAATCCAGCCGAACACATTCGTTTGTAGAAATTCTGGTCGTACGAAGCACGGAGTGTGTTGTATTTATTTCCCAACGTCGGCCACTGCTGACGGAAATTCAAACCCAAACGTATCGCGTTTGCATTTCCTGCCATCGCCGGATTCAGACTAAAAGGCACAATATTATGGTTGGAGAATGTGTAATCCTGAGCATAAGCACACACACTCGCCATAATCATTGTAGATATTATCACTAGTAGTTTTTTCATCTCCACTTTATCTTACAAGAGTTACAAAACCACGGTTTTCACCGTCTCTCTCAAGGTTGCCGAACTTACATTTATATTTGTAAACCCAACCATACACTCCCCACGGACACTCTTTGCCATTCCACTTGCCATCCCAAGTGTCTTCCAGACCTCTTCCTTCATACATGATCTCTCCAAGGCGATTATATATGATATAAGAGAATTCGTCGACGTAGCGGCCTCCATAGAATCTGAATCCGTCATTCTTTTCGTCTCCATTTGGTGTGAATGCCTCTGGAGCCCATATATCCTTCCATACATACAGAGAAGTGACACCTTCATACACACAACCGGCCGCATCCACAGCACGCACAAGCACGCTTACTGAATCTCCGACCTTCTCAGTGTCATAACGGTAGTTCATAGTACGTCCATTCAACTCCTGGGCTGTCGAGTATGGCTGCCATGTCCAATTAGCCTCAACAGGAGATAATCCTACAAACTGAACAGTCGGGTTTGTCTCGTCAATCCAGCCTGGAGTGACAGTAAAGTCGAATGTACGACGGTTTGCTAGAGTCACTGTTTTATACGTTGTAGATTCACAACCATTTTCATCACGTCCCAGCAATGTAAACTTCGTGTCTGCAAAAATGGCTATCTCCATAGATTCTGAATTGTAGTTTGCCGACAAATCCTCAGGCTCTGGCTCAGCGCTCCATTCATAGAAAATAGCTCCAGACGCTGACAATCTGACCTTGTCCCCCTCATCAGCACAACCTTCCACCGACGACAATTTGATATCAAGCTTTGGAAGTTTGTACACTTCAAGCTCGTATGGCACAGTGTTAGTACAGCCATTCGCATCTGTACCTGTCACATAATATGTTGTGGTCAGCATTGGGAATTGCGTGATTGTAGGTCCAACCTCATTTGTATTCCATCTGTATGTATTTGCTCCAGAAGCCGTAATAGTTGCCTTATCTCCAGGGCATACAATCTTATCTCCTGTGATAAGAACATTAGGAGGAGTCAGCTGATGAATAAATATGTTCATATCAGAAGAACAATTCAAACGAGTTCCGACGAGTTTGACATACATATCTGATTCAGGAATGAAATCAAGATTAGGAGTGTAGACGGTATCGTTTCCATAATACCACTCAAATGTGGTAGCTCCCTGAGCACGCAGATGCACATATTCTCCCTTACAAGCATCCACACTACCCAAATATGAAAGTACAGGCGGATCAACAGGAAGGATAGTGAATGTCGCTGTGTTCTGACAGCCAAACGAATCCACTCCGATAACCTCAAATGTTGTCTCTCCAGAAATCTTTTCAATCAACGTTTCACCCTGCTTTCCATGCTTCCATGAATAATCCATCGCTCCCGACGCAACCATTGTCGCGACACTGTCTTTGCAGACGTTTATATCACCAGTGATCTTCACGTCTGGCACTTCTCTCAACGACACTGTCACAACCTTTGTCGACTGGCATCCGTTTGAGCCAGTTCCAGTCAATGTATATTTAGTGGCGACTGACGGAGAGACCTCCAATGATTCTCCATCCAGACCATATCCCCAATTATATGTATCAGCACCATGAGCCTTAAGTGAAGTATATTTTCCCGGGCAAACCACACTATCTCCATCCACCCACAACTCTGGCACAGGAAGTGTGCCAAGGATAGCACTTGCCTCAGACTTACATCCCTTACGATTTCCTGTCACAGACACTTTCAAAGTTTCATCAGTTATCTTGAATGCACGGTGTCCACCCTTCACTCCGTCATGCCATACATATTCAGTGGCTCCGAGAGCGTCGATTTGCGCCGCTTCGCCCGGACAAACCTCAAAATCTCCAACGATTTCTATCACTGGACGTGTAATTGTATCTACGTAAGTCGAATCTTTTGACTTACATCCATTCCTGTCCGTACTTTCTAGTTTGATCCATACAGGCTCCCTCACTAAATAGCTCGTCTCCTTCTGGAAATCAAAATATATGTCACCAGCATACCATCTCTGGCTTTCAACATTTCCCTCAAAAGCCAATTCTGCTCTATTTCCTATACATACACTGTCTGGTGCAATGATATCCACCTGTACAGGAATGTTGACATTCACTGTCTTGGAAACATGATTAGGACAACCTTCCACGCTATAACCGACAACTTGATACTCAGTAGGTCCATCTGGGACATCAAACGCCACTGAATCCTGTCCAGCTGGAGGATAAATCCATTCGATTCTTTCCGGTGTGCCGACGACTGACAATTTGACTGTATCCAAAGCACACACTTCATCTTTAGATAAAATGGCGACCAAAGGTAGTTGATAAACATAAACAGGAACAGACATCGAATCTGTACAGCCATTGGATGTCACCTTCACCTTCCAAATCTCATTCTCTGAAATTTTCTTTTGCAATGTTGAATTGGTGGATCCATCCTGCCATTCAAACGTATATCCTTGAGCGGAAAGCATTGACACTTTTGCTTGCTCATCAGGACAAACCTCATCCACCAAATCAGCTACCTGAACAAGAGGGCTCTGCTTGATGCGCACTTTCTTAGTCGCTGTTCCTCTACATCCAAACTTGTCATAACCAATCACCGTATATGACGTGTCTGAATAAGGCTGTATTTCCATCGACGGTCCACTATAAATAATACCAAGACCAGAATTAGGATCTATACCCAAATCCCATTCGTAACTTTCACCACCTGCTCCATACACCATCGATTTTTCTCCAGAACATAGCTCTTCAGGGGCCAAAAGGTCAATTGTCGGAGCTGGATTAACATGAATTGTAATGGAATCTTCTGTTTTGCAACCAAAATTCAACGAAATTGCCTGACATTTATACGTATTTGTCTCTGTAGGAATAACATTTACACGAGAACCTGTTTTACCATTACTCCATGCATATGTGCACGACACAAGGCTCGACGCTGTTAGACGCGTTGAATCACCGGAACAAACCGTATCTTTCGTGGCATTCAGTTTTATGTTCGGCATCAACACTCGATTGATATAAAGAGAATCATCATATCCACAAGACAAATCATCAACAACATGGACATAGAACCAACTGCTGTTCTCTATTGTCACCTCCGTACTCATATCATTGCTGATTATTGTCTTTGACGAATCCATCCATGTGACCTTTGAATTTTGGGATATGTTCTGTGCGAACAACTCGACAGTCGAGCCCTGACACACTGTGTCCTGACCATCAATAATCACAGTCGGATAATCAGGAATAGTCACATTAAACGAATCTGTTCCTGAACATCCATGCTTTGTGACTGCAGTCAGTTTCACTTTATAATTGCCATGTGTCGAATACTTATGACTCGTGTTTTCTTTAACTGAGTTGTGTCCATCACCAAAATCCCAATTATATTTCCACAATTCATCATCTGTAGTGTTCAAAGTAGATGCGTTTGTAAACTCCACATTACCGCTACATCCGACCTTAAAGGTAATGTCCGGCTTCACAGATACAGGAAGCAATTCCGTCTCCAATGTGATGGAGCTACAACTTACCAATTCGCCACGCATTGTACATGTATACTTGGAATTGGAAGTCATCAGACGACGGTCTATCTCCACTTCACTACTGTCTTTTCCAGTAAACAGGAATATCGGGCTTTCATTGCCGTCGACTTTCCACTCATAATGGGCAAATCCTTTCGGAGCCTTGATAGTGGCATTCTCTCCACTACTCTCACAGTTGTTCACATCCAACTCCAAATCTGTTGTCTCTACATAGAAATATCCGTATGCCTCATGTCCACCGGCTCCCTCTTTAGGATCTCTTCCCGTTGTCGGCACACGCAAACAGTCATGAGTCTGGAATGTGATAGTCACCTCATAACCGACTTTGTCCTGCAAATTATAAATAGTTGAAGTCCACGGCAAATAAGCATACTCTGTCAATCGTCCCGATTCCTCGGAATACTGACACGGTCTGCTAGGTTGTTTCAAATATGTGGCTGTCTTGTTGGCTGTACTTTCAAACGATGCACACGCTTCAGTGGAAACTACTCCCGTCGGACTCCTAAACTCAACGTTCATTCCAAAATGTGGAATCTGTTCACCCGTGTGCTCTGCTCTGCTTGCAGCTCCATTTCCTACAGGATCATGAAGGACACAGGCAAAATTAACAATCAACACTTTAGATTCTTCCGTGACTGTAAACTTATACGACGCTCTCTCGGCCGCCGCCTTTGCTGAACCGTTTCCCTCCGCTCCCTTTAAATATCCAGGGACTCCTATTCGCATTGTAACTGCTCCATCCTTAAACTGGTTTTCCTTAAAATCATCACACTTTATGATAGGGTCATCTTCCGAAATAGCTGAGTTGATTAGGCGAAATCTATCAGTTGACTGCGTAACCTTTCCTGTCCACTCATAAGTACATGTGCTATCTGCCTGACGATAATAAATTCCTGTTTCCATCGTCCAACCATTGAAATTTCCTTCGGAGAAATCAATATTCGGGGCTCCTACATCTCTTGCAGAAACCTGAATGGAAAACAATAAAAATAGTAGCAAGCTAATAACACACTTTATTTTCGCCCGCTTCAGCATAGCTGAAAATTGAAATCCTGTTCGACTCATAATATGCTTACTTGGGTCCACAAAGGACTAAATTCACCCTATTAAAATTATTATATTCCAAACTCTGGAATACTTTGCAATACTAATAAAAAAATGTTAAAAAAAGCAAACAACTGAAAAAAAAACAGAAAAAAACTGTTAAATCAATCTAAAAAAGACTTCAAATGTAATAATTCATTAAAATTATCGTTGTGACTTGATTTGCCATTCTGCATCAAAAATCCACATCCAATCCGAATGCGAAAGCGGTGCTTCTAGGATAGGCTGAATAATCTACGGAAGGTGTAGCCGACGTTGCTCTTCTCACACTGACCTCTGGATCAAACCCACTGTATTTAGTCCAGCAGAACAAATTGTTGGCTGAGGCATACACACGTACTTTTGACAATTTTATCTTGTCTGTCCATTTGCTTGGCAACGTGTAGCCCAGTGTCAGCTGCTGCAGACGGAGGAACGAACCGTCTTCCACCGCCCACGAATGGAAAACATATCTTGCCATTATCGGCGACCACATCGTGGCATTCGCATTGATCTGCGCCATCTCTTCTGGCGACGCAATACCGCCCTCACCATTTAAATATGTCCAGCATCCTTCCACATCCGCCGACATATTCCTATATGAGTACTTGTTAGTCGTGGTGTTCTCAATTTTGTTGGCATTATACACGTCGCCTCCATATTTCCAATAGAAATAGGCAGCCAAATCAAAATTCCACAGCTGGAATTTCAGTTGCAATCCACCTGTATGCTTTGGCAATGCGTTTCCTATCACAACCTTATCAGATTCATCAATAGTACCGTCGCCATTCTGATCCTTCAAACGCAATGAGCCGGGGCGTATGTTGCCTGCCAATAATGTGGCATCAGAAACGATTCCTTCTTTTAATGTATATGTACCATTTTCATAATCATACTCAAAATCATCCACTGTATACCAGCCGTCCGTCTCATATCCATACATTCTGCCCACGCTCTCCCCTACCTCAAGGATATAATCGCCGGTGATTTCAGATCCCGCCCAGCCTGACGACATCTCCATCTTGTCCACTCCGCCCAAACTTTTGATTTTTGTATCTGAAAAAGCGATATTAAAACTGATATCAAACTTGAAATTTTTTCTGCCGACCACTTCCAAGTCTAATGTCAATTCCAAACCTTTATTCTCTGTCGCCCCGACATTCTGCATCATGTATGTGTATCCGGAAGAATATGGCAGTTTGGTCTGCAATAGCACATCTTCAGTAGTGTTTCGATAGGCATCAAATGTCAAGAAGAAACGGTTGTGAAGGAATCCGAGATCAAGGCCAATATTGCGAGAGACGGTGGTTTCCCATGTAAGATCTGGATTGGGTTTATATTCACCTGTTTTTAAATATGAGAGATATTCGCCATCAATCTCAAGCACCCCGTCAGCATCCGACGGCGATGTATAGATCTGCTGAAAAAGATTGCTGCTGACGCGATTGTTTCCAGTCGCACCGATACTATATCGCAATTTTGCATCGCTTATCACCTGCAAATATTTCAAATAATCCTCTTCACTTATTCTCCAAGCCGCCGAGAGAGACGGAAAATGTCCCCATTGCTTGTCCGACGCGAATTTGCTCGACCTGTCGGCCCTGTAAGTGGCTGAGAATATATATTTATCATCGTAAGAATATTTTGCACGTCCGAAATATGACATGATCACATCATTCGGCAAAACCGCAGAATTCGATGGTTGCGGAGAGCCAAGGCTCATGTTGGCAAGACACTGTTCGGCATTGAGATATTCCGGGAAATATCTGCTTTCACTTTGATTATAACTCTCTTTCTTCTTTATAAACTCCTCTCCGACAAGCAGGCTCAAAGAATGACGCTTCAACTTCTTAAGAGGATAAAAGTTTGCAGTGTTGGAATTTCTGAAAGTGGACTGACGTAAGTTGAGGATTGAAGCCATAGGAGCATTTCCATTCTTCAGTGCCTGCGATGTGCCGACCCCATAGCAACGATCCGTCTCCCTGAACATTCCATTCACACCGATCTGCGATTTGAAATCAAAAAAAGAGACGGGAGTAATCGTGACACCTAAGTCTCCCCTCACACCATTCTGAGTCTGCTTACGATAGTCCGCATTGTTCACTGCAATCGGATTATAAGTGCTCGACACCGACTCAAAATCCTCCACATCCTCGATATTCAACGGAGAATAAAGCAATGCGTTTCTCAAACGGGCATCAGTATTACTGCCTTCCGTCGAAACACCGGCTCCATTCCGTATCTTATTATAATATGAGGTGTTCAAATCAAACGACAAATATTTGGAGACCTCATGATTAATATTCATGCCAAAATTATGTCGACGTGAATTCTGTCCCACTAATATTCCATTGTTGTCGTTGTAATCGTATGATATTTTGTATGCGGTCTTATCTTTCTTATACTTCATCAGAAGAGACTGGTTCATGAAAAAACCGTTTTCTCCAAACAGCTGGTCGACCCAGTCATTTTGAGCAACAGACTGATATTTTGCAAGTTCATCATAAGAGCCATATACGGAAATGAAAGATTCCAACGTCTCCTCGCTCTTCATAGCAGCCGTCTCATAACAGAATTTAGCATAATTGTAAGGAGACAACACCTTCAGTTTATTTTTGAAAGTGCTGAACCCATATTGCGATTTGTAAGAAGTTTCCAATCCGTCGCCTCGCGCCTTTTTTGTAGTCACAATTATAACGCCACCAGCGGCTCGTGCTCCGTATATAGCGCAAGCGGCGGCATCCTTCATAACCTCGATACGCAGAATATCAGAAACAGGCAAATTGGAAATATTGTCGACAGGGAATCCATCCACAATATATAATGGTGCATTATTGCCAGTGATAGACGTACCGCCACGCACTGTGACCTCCGCCTCACCCATTTCTCCACCTTCACTCATCCACACATTAAGACCGGCAATCCTACCCTGAAGCGCACTTTCAACATTGCTATTTTCACTTTGGACGACAGAAAGCGACGAGTTAGCCCCTGTGAGAACCGACTTGCGAGACACCCCGTAGCCCACCACCACCAATTCATCTATCACATATAACTGAGTGCTATCAAGAATGAATTCTGCTTCGACGGAAGCTTTTAAAGAGTCGTCTTCTATATTCTGAGCACTCGCGTCAACACAGAAAGCCATCGCAGCTGAGATCAGTGCAATGTTCATTATACATACTAGTTGTCTTGCCCAATTGAGTATCATCCCTCTTTCCTTATTGTGAATCACCAAAATAGCGAGTGAAACAATACAAAAATAAAATTTTTACGCTTACTCTTCAAAAACGAAATGCAAAATATCCACTATCGACTTTTTTTTCAAATAGTTTTTGCAAATAAGACAATCTTTCTCTATTTTTGTGTCAAATTTTGAAAATTAAGAAAGATGACAAAGGCAGAATTAGTTAATGAGATATCTGTACGCACAGGAATTAGCCGTGAAGATACTCTTATTGTAGTTGAGGGATTTATGTCAGAGGTTAAAAGAGCGATGCGTAAAGGTGACAACATTTACTTACGCGGATTCGGTACTTTCCTAGTAAAGACAAGAAAAGAGAAGACTGGTAGAAACATCACTCAGAAGAGCACAATCATCATCCCTGAGCACAAGATAGCTGCATTCAAGGCTACAAAAGACTTCATTTACGAGAATGGAGACTATATGAGCGTAGAAGGCAAGAAATAAGCCGGAAGTGAACTTTAGTAAAAATTATTAATACATTAAATTATGCCAAGCGGTAAGAAGAGAAAAAGACATAAAATGTCTACTCACAAGCGCAAAAAGAGACTAAAGAAGGATCGTCATAAGAAGAAATAATCCTTCGCGGTATTTTGCAAAAAGAAAGCTAAGAACAAACGTTGATTGCCGTAAAAAGCTCAGTGTTTGTTCTTTCTTTTTATTTAAGACCATCAAGACTATGCAATTATCTGTTATTCAAAACGTTATCATGTAGAGACACACTGAGGTGTGGCTCCTGGGCGTGCGTCTCATGAATGTGAGTTTACAAAACATACAACACATGAACATAAGTTTTATCATACAGATATTTTACTAAATCAAATTGCATCCAGTCCTAAACAAAAAAAATTAAAAGTGAATAACGAACTTATTATCGACGTTCAGGAAAACGAAGTAAAGATTGCCCTCCTTGAAGACAAGAAACTTGCTTCCTACCACTCAGAGAACAGAGAATCGGAAAACAAGTATGCCGTTGCCAACATATATCTGGGCAAGGTGAAGAAACTTATGCCTGGACTTAACGCCGCATTCATCGACGTGGGGTACGATAAAGGAGCTTTCCTTCACTATCAGGATTTAGGCAGAGGCTATCGCTCTACACAGAGATTCCTTCGCAACGTCCTTATGGAAGGCAGCCGTGCACCAAAAGTGCAGGATGTTGAGCTCGACCCCATTCTGGAAAAAAACGGTGACATCAAAGATGTGCTCGCTCCTGGACAGGAGATTCTGGTGCAGATAGAGAAAGAGCCCATCTCAACAAAGGGTCCTCGTCTGACTGCTGAAATAACAATCGCCGGAAGATTTTTGGTGCTTGTGCCATTGTCCGACAAGGTTTTTGTATCCCAGAAAATCAAATCTAACGCAGAAAGAAGACGTATAAAGGAGATCCTTTCCAAATGTCTACCTAAAAACTTCGGTTGTATTGCGCGTACAATGTCGGAGGGAAAAGAAGAGGCCGACTTCAAAGAGGAACTTGAAAACTTGGTCGGAAAATGGGAGAATATGGTTGCCAACCTCAGCAAAGAGGATCTGCCAAAACTTGTGCTTAAAGAGATGGATTCCGTGACAGGTCTGCTCCGCGACACTCTCTCTCCAGACTATGACAGCATCGTCGTCAACGACAAAGATGTCTACAATGAGGTGATCAACTACGTCAACCAGATAGCTCCTGAGAAAAAAGAGATTGTCCAATATTACCAAGATGACATTCCTCTGTTTGACTTCTACAAAGTCACCAAACAAATAAAGAGCTCTTTCGGCAGAACTGTGGTATTCAAAAACAGTGCATACCTGGTGATCGAACAGACAGAAGCATTGATGGTGATCGACGTGAACAGCGGAAACCGTTCAAAGAGCAGCAACGACCAGGAGACCAACGCACTTGAAGTCAACCTTGCAGCAGCCGACGAAATCGCAAGACAATTACGTCTGCGTGATATTGGAGGAATAGTGGTGATTGATTTCATCGACATGGCCAAGGGAGAAAACCGTGTCGCGCTATACGACAGAATGCGTCAGAACATGGCTCGCGACAAAGCCCGCCACAATATTCTGCCATTGAGCAAGTTCTGCCTGATGCAGATCACACGACACCGTGTGCGCCCTGTGACAAACATAAAGACAGAGGAGGTCTGCCCGACTTGCCACGGAACAGGAAAGTCTCAGCCTACAATTTTGTTTGAACATGAGATTGAAGAAAAAATCCGATATGTTAAGGAGGAAAAGAAGATAACAGACTTCACAATTTTCGTGCACCCTTACGTCTACACATATTTAAATGACGGATTCTTCTTCAACAGTTTGAAATGGAAATGGAGACGCAAATACTGCAAATTCAATCTGCTAAAAAATGAAGACTTCGGAATGCTTCAATATAAGTTCTTCGACAAGAACGGAGCAGAAATCAACCTAAACCCAGATAAAGAAGAATTGCCAGAAGAGGATTTAAACGAAGAATGCCAGGACAACGGCAAGAAAGGCAAATAATTCTTTTGATGAAACCTAATGTGCAGGTAGGCTCAAAACCTTACCACACATAAACAAACAAAAGGCGGAACCGACAACAAGTTCCGCCTTTTTCAATCACGCGGTAATTATATACCAGTTGTCAATTTGTCAATTTCAACAAGAAATATGAAGTGACCGAAGTCTGAATACAAGAATAAAAACTATTTTCTTTATCTATCAAATAATATTTTTCGCATTTTTCACTATATTTGCGACGTAAAAAACAACGGATTAAAAGCAGACAATAAATCCAGTATATGAAAGAACAAAAAATCAATTTTAACAACATATTCGAAGTTTCACAAGATAGAAGGTTCAAACGAAATCATTCTGGCTATGTCCGTATAGTCAAATACTTAGACAAGAAGAAACATATCAAACCTCAATTACAAGAGAAAGATTTACTTAATTTATTCAAATAATATATGACCACATATAAGAAAGAATGGGATTGTATAGTCGAAGCAATTGAAACTCCTATCGCAGTATGCGAAGCCGTTGTTCTAAAACGAGGGATGAAAACACCCAAAGTATTCAAATCAGAATGTTGTTTATGGGACACTGGTTCAACATCAACTCTAATTTCATCAAAGGTTGTCAGCGAACTTGGATTAAAACCTTATGGAAGGTGTTTAGTTTCAGACAATTCCACCGTTGATGAACGAGACACATATCTCATTCACGTTGGACTGCCAACAGGAAATACAGCGATTAACGTAGAAGCAATGCTAACATTAAGCGAAGATTATGATGTGATAATCGGTATGGATATAATTGCATCAGGCAACTTTAAGTTGACAAATGAAAATGGGAAAAGCGTATTCTCATTTAGCTGAACAAACAAAAGGCGGAACCGACAACAAGTTCCGCCTTTTTCAATATTAATCACGTTCTTCTTTATATCGACTAATCATCCAAGTCTTTTCATTGCCTCAATCGTTGCGTCTTTGTCGCCCAACGCAGAGAATCTGATATACCCTTCCCCACTCACTCCGAATCCGACTCCAGGTGTGGCGACAATATTCTTCTCCTTCAACAGATAATCAAAGAAAGTCCAGGAATCCATTCCATCTGGAGTCTTTGCCCATACATACGGACTATTCTTTCCGCCAAACACTGTATAACCGGCAGCTTCAAGTCCATTTCTGATTATCTTGGCATTAGTCATATAATAATCAATAGTATCCTTCACCTGCATCTTTCCATCTTCACTATATACAGCCTCAGCCGCACGCTGGATAACGTATGCCGTGCCGTTGAATTTAGTGCACTGGCGACGGTTCCACAACCTGTTCAGCTGGACTTTTTCCCCATTCATACCGACTGCCGTCACATCTTTCGGAATAACGGTGAATCCACATCTGGTACCCGTGAATCCTGCAGTCTTTGAAAAACTACGGAATTCAATAGCACAACGTTTTGCACCCTCTATCTCATAAATTGAATGAGGCACATCATCCTCTTGTATGAAAGCTTCGTATGCGGCGTCGAACAAAATCAGAGCATCGTTTGCGAGAGCATATTTCACCCACTCCGTCAGCTGAGTCTTTGTCAGAGTTGTGCCTGTAGGATTGTTTGGGAAACATAAATAGATCACATCCACCTTCTGTTTGGGAAGTTCAGGCACAAAGCCATTTTCAGCCGTACATGGAAGATAAACGATTCTGCTCCAGCGTCCGTCCGCGAGAAGATCGCCGGCTCTGCCCGCCATCACATTCGTGTCGACATAAACAGGATAGACAGGATCAGTGACAGCAACAACGTTACCCAAGCCCAAAATGTCACCGATGTTGCCAGTGTCGCTCTTTGCACCGTCGCTAATGAAAATTTCATCACTGTCCAGAGACACTCCGCGAGGCTCAAAATCATTCTTTATAATAGTGTCGATCAAAAATTTATATCCCTGTTCAGGGCCATATCCATGGAAAGTAGATGGATCTGCCATCTCGTCAACAGCCTTATGCATCGCCTTTATCACCGCGTCACACAACGGCAAAGTGACGTCGCCTATTCCCATACGGATAATTTTTGCCGACGGATTAGACTCTTTATATAACGCAACTCTCTTGGCTATCTCAGAAAACAGATAACTGCCCGGCAGTTTCTGGAAATTATCATTAATTGCTACCATATCACTATCTTTTAATCACAAATGTCTATTATTGGTAGGATTTGAATCATTTCTTATTGGGAATACAGACTCAAAGAAGAAAGAAACCAATCCAGTTCGTTTTATCATATTTCCACGTCACCTTCATAAACAGTAGTCGCGGGGCCTGTCATGTAGACGTGATTGTCGTCATCGTCCCATTTTATCTGAAGGTCACCTCCTCGAAGCTTCACACGGACATCACGATCGGTAAATCCATTGAGTACAGAAGCCACAGCCACAGCGCAAGCACCTGTGCCACAAGCCATTGTCTCACCGGCACCACGCTCCCAGACCCTCATTTTCACCTCATTACGGCTGATAATCTCAACAAACTCAGTGTTAGTCTTGTGAGGGAATGCAGGATGGCATTCGTATGACAGTCCTATTTTTTCCAAATCCAAAGAATCAACATCGTCCACATAAACAACAGAGTGAGGATTTCCCATGCTGACACAAGTAGTCAGAATTTTTTTGCCAGACACAACGATAGGTTGGCTGACAACCGTCGGCAGATCAAATATGGTAGGGATATCTGTTCCTCGGAGGATTGGCTCACCCATATCCACCGTCACCATATCAACTTTTCCGTCAACCACATGAAGATTTAATATTTTTTTACCAGCCAGAGTTTCGAGAGAGACCTTTGTCTTCTTAGTCAAGCCTTTATCGTAGACATACTTGCCGACACAACGAGAAGCATTGCCACACATCTCAGCTTCCGAGCCGTCAGAGTTGAACATACGCATTCTAAAATCACACGTCTTGCTTGGCAGAATCATCACAATGCCGTCAGATCCGATACCAGTGTGACGGTCACTCAGCTTGATCGCAATATCACTTGGGTTGTAAATCTTTTCAGTCGCTCCATTGATATAAATGTAATCGTTGGAGATCCCATGCATTTTAGTAAACTTCATCGTCTCCTCCTTTTTCAGTTCGTTATATAGGGGCAACCACTAACAGTTGCCCCTTTTTATCCTGTTCGTTTTACGTTCTGTCCAGCACAATCCTCAAAATACATTTTGCAATGTGCCGGCAATATATCTATAAACTCGCCGAATCGCGACAGTTCGTTTTACGTCCAATTCGTTCTATGCTCAGTTCGTTTTACAATGCAAAATTAAGGCTATTGAAATAGCTGTAATTTATTTCGCCTGTCTTTATCCTATAAAATTGCACAATTCTTTCAAAGTATAAGCAAAATCAGGCAAAAACCAAACAATACGTAACAAAATCATGCAAAACAATATCATTCTATAACAATCCAATCATTCAATACCCCAACTTGATTTTTTTGTCAAAAAATATCCAAATGACGTTTTGTACATTCCGTCTACTCATTTCGTCTTTTTAGTCAACTAATTATTCATGCTTTGTGAGAAATATGAAGATACGTTTAAGTATATTTGCAGAAAAAACAGAGAGTTTACACAAAGATATGAGAAGACAAATATTTTCAGTACTAACAGCATTGGTATGCGCGATTCAACTTTCAAACGCAGAAACACATGTTTTGACTCTTGACAGCTGTCGTGCTTTGGCAATCCGCAACAACAACGACTTAAAAATGGCCGATGCCAAAAAACAGAAAGCTTACTACGACAGGAAAGCAGCATTCACAAAGTTTTTGCCTCGAATCACCGCCACAGGAGCATACATCCTTTCTTCTAAAGACTTCAGTCTTCTTTCCGAGGAGACGCAAGACAAACTAAACAATCTGGGCACAAATGCTGGAACAGCAATGGGCCAGAGTATGCAGCAGATGACTCAGCAAGGCATGCAGCAGATGATGCAAGAGGCGATGCAAAATCCAGCTTTACTACAGATGATGATGCAAAATCCGCAGTTTGCCCAAATGATGCAAAACATGCCAACCATGGCTCAAAACATGACACAAGGGATGGCAAACAATTTGTCTTCCGCCATGGCTCCCAAACTGAATGCCATCGGATCAGAAATAGTAAACGAATTCGAGATCGACAACACCAACGTCGGTGTCATCTCTGTTATGCTGACACAGCCATTATATATGGGTGGAAAAATAGCGGCCTACCATAATATAATGAAGAAAGTGGAGCAACTCACAACTGCCCAAGCGGTCGGAAAAGAGAACGATGTGATTGTTGAGACAGACGAAGCTTATTGGAGAATCGTAGGTCTGCAATCGAAAAAGAGATTGGCAGAAAGCTATCTCCGCACGATAGACACATTAAATAAAGATGTGGAAAGACTTATAGAAGCCGGATTCGCGACGAAAGCCGACGGACTGAAAGTCAGAGTCAAATTGAACGAGGCCAAAGTTTCTGTGATCCAGGTGGAGAACGGCATCACTCTATCAAAAATGCTACTTTGCCAAATATGTGGACTTGATATGAACTCCGACATTGAACTTGCAGACATCAACATCGACGCAGAAGGTTTCGTAGTGCCAGAGATATCATCCACAGCCAACGTCGAAGAGGCTCTAAACGCAAGATATGAAATGCAGAGTCTCGCATTGGCAAAAGAGATTGGAGAAGAGAAAGTCAAGATAGCAAGAAGCGAATACCTTCCTACTTTAGCACTTATGGGCGGATACACCACAACCAACCCATCAGCATTCGACGGAATCAAAAACGAGTTTGGCGGCATGTGGAATGTAGGTGTCGTATTGAAAGTGCCAGTTGTCACTTGTGGAGAGAGAATTTACAAAGTGAGAGCCGCCAAGGAAGAAGCCAGAATCGCTGAATACCAGTACGACGAGGCAAAGGAGAAAATCACATTGCAGGTCAATCAAAACATGCAAAAGGTGACAGAAGCCAGCGAACGTCTACAGACAGCCAAGGAGAGCCTGAAGGAAGCCCAGGAAAACCTTCGTTATGCTGAAGTCGGCTTAAAAGAAGGAATGATTCCTGTATCAGACGTCCTTCAAGCCGAGACAGCATTACTAAAAGCTCAGAGCACAGCGGTTGAGGCAGAAATCGACCTTCTTTTGGCTGATTTGTATTTGAAAAAATCTCTGGGCAAAATTCAGTCGAAAGGCAAATAGCTAATGGCTAAAAAATAAGTAAACAAAATAAAAAACGCAATAAGATGAAAAATAACGGTGTGATCATTATCGCGATCATTGTAATCGTCGTAATTCTATCAGTAATTCTAATTGGATTAACACATTCGACTCCAGAACCAGTTATTCAAGGTGAGGTTGAGATATCCGACTATCGTTTATCTTCCAAAGTGCCTTCACGTGTGATGAAAATCAAAGTACAAGAGGGAGATTTCGTGAAGAAGGGAGACACAGTCGCTATCATGGAAGCTCCAGAGGTGGCAGCCAAACTATCTCAGGCAGAAGCGGCAAAACGTGCTGCTCAGGCATTGCAGAACAAAGCTCAGGCAGGTGTTCGCAGCGAGCAGATCGAGGCTGCATACGAAATGTGGCAAAAAGCAAAAGCCGGTCTTGATGTTTACGAGAAGACCTACCAGAGAGTAGAGAAACTGTATAACGAGGGAGTGATTGCAGCCCAGAAAAAAGATGAGGCATACGCTCAGCTAGAGGCAGCCAAAGCGACAGAGAAAGCCGCGAAATCACAGTATGACATGGCTATGAACGGAGCGCAGAAAGAAGACAAAGATGCCGCAGCCGCTCAGGTGGCAAGAGCGAGAGGTGCAGTTGCAGAAGTCAACTCATATATCAACGAGACAATCATCCGTGCTTTGGCAGATGGTGTTGTGACAGAGATATTCCCAGAAGAAGGAGAATTAGTGGGATCTGGAGCACCTATCATGAATGTTGCTAAAGCCGACGGTGCATATCTCACATTCAACATCCGTGAAGATCTGCTAAAAGATTTTGAAATAGGCAAGAGCGTAAACGTCTATATTCCAGCAAAAGACACCACAATCAACGCCACTGTAAGCGGAATGAAAAATGTGGGCAGCTACGCAGTATGGAAATCGACAAAAGCACTTGGTCAGTACGACCTTAAGACATTCGAGGTCAAGATGCGTCCTGAGGCTCAGAATCTTCAGTTGGCTGCAGGCATGAGCGCGATTATCAAATAAGCGATAGACGATAAACGATGACTATTAGTGTCAAACGTCGACGTCATTCAAAATTCAAAATAACTAATAAAAGAGTATGGATATAAAGTCAATTTTTAGCAGATTAAGAAAGTTGGCTCTTAGAGAGGTCGAGATATCAAGACGTCGCCCGCTCTACCTATTCTGTATGCTCATAGCTCCCGTCTTCTTCAGTTTCATGTTTGTTGATGTGATGGAAGAAGGTGCACCCAATGAGATTCCAGCTGCTGTCGTCGACGACGATGACAGCCAAGTGTCACGCACGCTTTTACGTACGCTTGACGCCATGCAGGAGACAAATTTGACAGTGAAATATAAAAATTTCTCCGACGCAAAGGATGCACTGCGTAAAGGAGAAGTGTTTGCGATAGTGCATGTGCCGCATGGTCTATCAGAAAAGGCGTTGACCCAACGCACACCGACTATCTATTTCTACACCAACGATGCCTATTTTTTGGCAGGGTCATTCCTTTTCAAAAACATGAAGGTGTTAGGTGAATTATCAGGTCTTGCTATCACAAAGGCAACACTGTCAGCCAAGGGGTTGGACGAAGACAGGATAATGGGGTTGATTCAGCCAATAACAGTAGAATCGCACCCGTTAAACAATCCGTCGCTCAACTACTCCATCTATTTGACTAACATATTTATACCAGCGATATTGCTTCTTATTGTATTTATTGCAACATGTTATTCAATAGGATTGGAATGGAAACGAGGCACACAGAAAAAATGGTTTAAAGAGTCAGGAGAAAATGTCGTCATTGCGTTGACGGGAAAACTATTGCCACAGACAGCCGTCTACATGCTCATGTTCGCATTCATGGACGTCTATCTCTATAAAATCAACGGATTTCCGATCGCCTGTTCTTTGCTACGACTGCTTGGCATCCAGCTGTTGGTAACACTCGCGTCGCAAGCATTCTCGGCAGCCATTTTCGGAATACTGGCAGGACAGATGCGTTTGGCGATGAGTGTGGCATCACTAATTGGAGTGCTATCCATCTCGTTATGCGGATTCACATTCCCTGTCATGGCAATGCCAAAAATCATGGAAGCTATATCATGGCTTTTGCCATTACGCCACTATTATCTGATATATGTCAACCAAGTGCTCGACGGATATTCAATCATATATGCATGGAAATCATTCGCAGTACTTGTTGCAATCCTCGGACTTCCTCTTCTATTCATCAAAGTGTATGAGAAAGCATTCAACGAGGTGAATTACCAAGCATAAAAAAGAAAAAGATGAAGATACTTCAAATATGCTATAACGAGTTTAAGGAGATTTTTTCCGACGTCGGCATCGTGATTTTCGTAATCATCCTGCCACTCGCCTACCCATTGCTCTATGCCTATGTCTACGACAACGAAGTGGTGAGGGAAGTGCCGGTGGTGGTGGTGGACGACAGCCAAACCAACATCAGCCGTGAGTTTCTACGTCGCTGTGACGCGTCGCCCGATATAAAAATCATCTCGCACGCCACTGGAATGGAGAACGCTCGCACATATCTCGAAAGCATGGACGCATATGGAATCATACGTATTCCACGTGAATTTTCCGATGATATCGCGCAAGGCCGCCAAACCGTGGTCGGCATCTACTGTGACATGGCTAGCATGATGTACTACAAGAATCTGATGATTACTGTTGCAGTCGTGGCGCAGGACATGAACAAAGAGATAAAAGTGAGCAAACTAGGCAGTTCCACCGACCGTGAAGCAGAGATTTCAGCAGCGCCAGTCACTTACGAATCTATAGCGATGTATAATCCACAGAGCGGATATTCATCGTTCCTTATTCCTGCAGTGCTGATGCTTATCATCCAGCAGTCGCTAATGTTGGGAATCGGAATGCACATGGGAGGCACACGTGAGCAAAACTTCGGCTTTGCGATTCCAAAGGGAGATCTATATAGGAATCCCGTCTACATATATCTTGGCAAAATGCTTGCATATTTTATAATCTATATTGTAGACGCTACATACTTCTTTGTGGTTGTCAATAAAATATTCACTTTGCCACAGATGTCGACATTCGGCACATACCTAGCATGGATGGTGCCGTATCTGATTGCCTGCATCTCATACTCAATATTGTTCTCAGTTCTGGTGTACCGACGTGAGGACTGCATCATGCTGTTCGTATTCCTAAGTTTGCCGTTGATTTTCATTTCAGGAATCAGCTGGCCGATCTCTGAAATACCGCAAAAATGGCTGTATTTCTCATATTTGTTCCCATCATCACTAGGAATCCACGCATACGTCCGCACCAACACAATGGGAGCCTCAATCGACGACATCGCGTTCTACCACTGGGGATTGATTATCCAGGCTGCAATCTACACTATTCTTTCGCTCATTTTCTACTATTGGCAGTTGAAGAAAAGAAAGATTGAAGAATAGCGAACAACAGACATCGGGGCAGGTTATGATACCTGCCCTATATTTTAACTATCAAAGAAATCGAACATCAATACGATATATTTTTTGTCAAATCCACAAAAAATATCCAAAAAACATAGTATTTTTGTAGAAATTGACAAAACTAAAGCATATTCTTACCAATGAGTAAAATAGTAAGTAAGGAGTTCTTTTCTGAAAATGTGGTGAAATTGGAGGTGGAAGCCCCATTGATTGCACGTTCGAGAAAAGCAGGACACTTCGTTATCGTGCGTGTTGACGCTAACGGAGAGCGTATTCCGTTGACTATTGCGGATTCTGACACAGAGAAAGGCACCATCACTCTTGTGATTCAAAAAATAGGTGCGTCGTCTACCAAAATCACCAACCTGAATGTTGGAGATGAGTTGTTGGATGTTGTTGGTCCGCTTGGTAAGGCAACCCATATCGATAAATTCGGAACTGTTGTATGTTCTGGCGGTGGTGTAGGAGTAGCTCCACTTCTTCCTATCATCAAAGCGATGAAGGCAGCAGGCAACAAAGTCATCTCTGTCTTGGCTGCCCGCACTAAGGATCTAGTCATCTTAGAGGAGCAGGTACGTGAGTATTCCGACGAAGTTGTCATCATGACAGATGACGGCTCATATGGCAAGGCAGGTCGTGTGACAGACGGAATCGAAGAGATCGCCAAACGCGAGAAAGTCGACCTATGTGTGACTATCGGACCAGCTATCATGATGAAGTTTGTGTCGCTGCTGACAAAGAAATATGATATTCCTACAGTAGCGTCGCTCAACACAATCATGGTCGACGGCACAGGCATGTGTGGTGCTTGCCGTATCACAGTCGGAGGCAAGACTAAGTTTGTATGCGTTGACGGTCCAGAGTTCGACGCTCACCAAGTAGATTTCGATGAGATGCTTATGCGTCTAGGTGCTTACAGAGAGCAGGAGCAAGAGGCAAAAGCAAAACTAGCAAAGTAAAGAAGATTATGGCAACAGATAGAAACGAAGCGTGGAGAGAAGAACTACGCAAGGCTAAATCCCCAAAAGAGCGTACTGCGCAACCTCGTGTGCAGATGAACTCGCTTGATCCTAAATACAGAGCAAGATGCCGTGAGGAAGTAAACCAAGGTCTGACAGCAGAACAAGCAGTCGCTGAGGCAAGCAGATGTATGGATTGCCCTAATCCTGCTTGTATGACCGGTTGTCCGGTCAGCATCAACATTCCTGGCTTCATCAAGAACATCGAGCGTGGAGAATTTCTTCAAGCCGCAGATGTGCTGAAAGAGACAAGCGCACTACCCGCTGTTTGCGGACGTGTCTGCCCACAGGAAAAGCAGTGTGAAAGCCAGTGCATGTACGTCAAGATGAAGAAAGAGCCAGTGGCTATCGGTTATCTTGAAAGATTCGCTGCCGACTATGCACGTGAGAACGGAACAAAGAAAGCAGATAGCAATATCAAGAAGAACGGCATAAAGATAGCAGTTGTAGGTAGTGGTCCTGCAGGACTATCTTTCGCTGGCGACATGATAAAGAAGGGATACGACGTCACTGTATTCGAGGCATTGCACGAAATCGGTGGAGTGTTGAAATATGGTATCCCAGAATTCCGTCTTCCCAACAGAGTAGTAGAAGCAGAGATCGACAATCTTCGTGATCTCGGAGTAGTATTCATCAAAAACTGTATCGTAGGCAAGACTATCACGGTAGAAGAGTTGAAAGCCGACGGATTCAAAGGCATCTTCGTCGCATCTGGAGCCGGACTTCCACGTTTCATGGGCATCGAGGGCGAGAATTTGACAGGCATTATGTCAAGCAACGAGTATCTGACTCGCGTCAACCTAATGGACGCAGGCAATCCAGACACCGACACACCAGTGTTGAAGGGTAAGAAAGTAGTCGTTGTTGGAGGAGGAAACACAGCCATGGACTCAGTGCGTACAGCTTTGAGAATGGGAGCAGAGAGAGCCATCATCGTATATCGTCGTAGCGAGGAAGAGATGCCAGCCCGTATTGAGGAGGTTCACCACGCAAAAGAGGAAGGAGTTGAGTTTATGACTCTTCATAACCCTATCCAATATATCGGCGACGAGAATGGACGCGTCACAAAGGTTCGTTTGCAGAAGATGGAGCTTGGAGAGCCAGATGCAAGTGGACGCAGAAGCCCAGTCGAAATTCCTGGAGCCATTGAGGAGGTTGAGTGCGACGAGGTGATTGTCAGCATCGGTGTATCACCAAACCCAATCGTACCAAACTCAGTAGCCGGGCTATCGGTAAGCAAGAAAGGCACAATCGAAGTCAACGAAGGCATGCAGAGCAGCATTCCGATGTTGTTTGCCGGTGGAGACATTGTAAGAGGTGGAGCAACAGTTATTTTGGCAATGGGAGATGGACGTCGTGCGGCAGCCGCAATGGACGAGTACTTGAAGAAATAACTAGAGCGTAATGCATATTATAAAAAGACGGGGGAGACTCCGTCTTTTTGTTTTTACACTATATTCCATCAATCCCCACCAACACAACGATGTTGTTTCGGAAGATTGAGCCATAAAACTATCAAATCCAGCCGCACACTCTTTGATTTGCATATCAAACCAAAAAAATCCTCATTTTTCCTTTGCACATTCAAAATTAAGCATTACCTTTGCATCGCAATTGAGGAAAACAAATCTGAGATTCGCAAAATTGTCTTGTGGTGTAATGGTAGCACATCAGTTTCTGGCACTGCTTGTCAGGGTTCGAGTCCTTGCAAGACAACAAAAAATATAAAATTGTCCTGTGGTGTAATGGTAGCACATCAGTTTCTGGCACTGCTTGTCAGGGTTCGAGTCCTTGCAGGACAACTTAAAAAGACGCTTTTTCAAGCGTCTTTTTGTTTTTAAATAATCATACTATACATTTTATTGAGGGGACTCACGATAAAACGACAATCATAATACACATTGTTAATTCATCACCATACGGCAACATAATTCGCCATATTGATCACATTCATATATGACGAAAACATTCTCATCACAATGAATTTCATTCATATATAACGAAACAGCCCTGGGCTTACGCCCTGGGCTGTGTTATGTCGCACCTTCGGCACTGGGTGATGACATCTATTCATATATCCAACATTTCGCAATATTCCCAACATTCTCAGGGTTTACGCCCTGGGCTAGGGCATGTCGCACCTTCGGTGCTGCTGGTTAATCCCAGACATATCGTTCGTCGTATTGTGCGTCATTCTTTTCACATATTCGCCGGAACTCGTCCTGATACGTTGTCTTAGAATGGTGAGCCTCCTGGTTTTTGATGTAATTGGCGACGAGTTCCACATGTCCTCGACTGACACTGAATGCGCCATATCCATTTTGCCACGCAAACGGATATAGGTTCTCATTGATCCATTTGGATGAATTGGTTTTCACTATACGCACCGTATCACTCAACGTAATTGTTTTGCTCTGCACATATAGGATATGGATGTGGTTTGGTGTGCCTCCTACACATATGGCTGAGCAGCTGATATTGTTCAATATGCCTGCCACGTATGCATGGACTTTAGCTAAATGCTGTTTCGATATCATGTCGGCTCTCTTTTGGGTAGAGAACACGAGATGAATGTACTGTTTTGTTAATGATTGTGACATTTTTGTACTGTTTTATGCCCATAATGAGCGATTATTTTTATTATTTGATTGGTTTTTCATTAGCCCAGGGTTTACACCCTTGGGCTATGGTATGTCGCACCTTCGGTGCTGGGTGGTGACATCTATTCATATATCCGACATCCACAATATTTCCAACATCCTCAGGGTTTACACCCTGGGCTGGGGTGTGTCGCACCTTCGGTGCTGGGTGATGACATCTATTCATATATCCGACATCCACAATATTCCCAACATCCTCAGGGTTTACACCCTGGGCTAGGGTATGTCGCACCTTCGGTGCTGGGTGATGACATCTATTCATATATCCGACATCCACAATATTCCCAACATCCTCAGGGTTTACACCCTTGGCTGGGGTGTGTCGCACCTTCGGTGCTGGGTGATGACATCTATTCATATATCCGACATCCTCAATATTCCCAACATCCTCAGGGCTTACGCCCTGGGCTAGGGTGTGTCGCACCTTCGGTGCTGGGTGGTGTTTCTATTTCATCATTCTATAGCAATTTGTCTCCTTTCTCTCAAATCCGAGAGATTGGTATAATATGTTGGCGACGGTGCGTTTGGGATTCGATGTCAGATGCAATTCTATCGGAGCAAATGTTTTCGACGCTTCCAACACGTGCTCCATCAGCTGTTTGCCTAGATGCTGTCCTCTGTATGCTGATGACACCACAACGTCTTCTATAGATGCTTTTGTACCCGTAGGAGAATGAAACACACAGAGTGTCGCACAACCGATGATATGACCGTTATCCATGATGACGTAGAGATGGCAATTTGAATCCGCCAACACATCATCCAATTTCTGCTCTGAGAATGAGACTCTATCGGACAATTCCGTCATCAATTGCTTCAATTCCTCAAACTGTGATTGCGTATATGTTTCTAATTCTTGGATTTTCATGTTTAACAAAATACCCGTGGTTACGCCCTCTCTGTGAAAATGTCACGCATTGCATACAAAAACCCAGGGCTAACGCCCTCTCTGTGAAAATGCACGCATTGTATACAAAATACCCAGGGCTGACGCCCTGGGCTATGTTATGTTGTGTCTTCGACACTGGGGCAATCATTTTACGATTGCTTCTTTGATGCTGTCTACAATATAACGGACATCGTCATCGGAAACGTATGGGCCGGCAGGCAAACAGAATCCGATCTTAAACAATGATTCTGACACTCCGTTTACATACGATACAGCGTTTGCATACACAGGCTGCTTGTGCATTGGCTTCCACACTGGACGACACTCTATCTTCTTTGCCAACATGTATACTCGCAGAGCCTCAACATTATCGTTTGGCTGGCAATCTGTTGTGGCTGAGGCTACTGCCTTGATGACTCCTGCAGCTCCTCCGACTGCTGTTTTGATCACCTCTTTGTAGACATTCTCCTGTCCTTTGATTTTGATATTCTCATCGATAGTCGCTGTACACAACCAGAAGTTGGCATCATAACGTGGATCTGCAGGCTGCTTGTGAATATCAACACCGTCAACATCCTTAAGGAGCTCTTCATACAATGCCTGCACATGCTTGTGATGGGCGATATGCTTATCAAGAACTGTCATCTGACCACGTCCGATACCAGCGCACACATTACTCATACGGTAGTTGTAGCCGATAGCGGAATGCTGGTAATAAGGATAAGAGTCACGTGCTTGAGTGGCGCGCCACATGACAGTGTTGGCATCTTCAGCGTCACGACAGATAAGTGCGCCACCTCCAGATGTTGTGATCATCTTGTTTCCGTTGAAACTGAGCACTCCAAATTTTCCAAATGTGCCCAGCACCTGTCCGTTAAAACGAGATCCCATGCCTTCTGCGGCATCCTCGACAACTGGAATTCCATACTTGTCGGCAATAGCCATAATCTCATCAACCTTGTATGGCATACCGTAAAGAGCAACAGGAACGATTGCCTTTGGATACTTTCCCGTCTTCTCCTTTCTTTCGACGATAGCCTTCTCTAGAAGAGCGGGATCCATATTCCATGTCTCTTTTTCTGAATCGATGAAGACGGGAGACGCTCCCAAGTATGTGATTGGGTGAGAGCTGGCGCAGAATGTGAAACTCTGTACACAAACTTCATCACCTGGACCTACACCACAAGCCAACAGAGCAAGGTGAACAGCAGCGGTTCCGGCAGAAAGGCACACCACCTTACGGTCCAGTTTGCTACCATCGCTATTACTATTTGCGAAATCCGCTAAATTCTGCTCGAATGCGTTTACATTTGGACCCATTGGTACGACCCAATTGGTGTCGAATGCCTCTTTCACATATTTCTGTTCAATTCCCTCTTCCGACATATGAGCCAAACAGAGATAAATTGTTTTTCTTTCTTCAGCCATAATCATGCGTTTAATTGTTATACCTCTTCTCCAGCAAACTTGACTTTCCATCCCAATACCGTCGCAAATATCATCTCTATATCTTTGATGAATGAGTAATTACGATAATAGTACTTGTTCAGCCTCACTTTATCTGGATAAATTACATTGTCATTATATTCTATGGCGATTTCCTGGATTGGACGAAAATCCCCTTCTGCCTGTCTCTTTGCAACGTATTCGGAAATCATCTCGTCTTCAAGGCGATATTTCAACGTCGCAGGACCCGTAATGCCAGGCCTCAACTTCAACACTACCCTGTCGTCTCCCACCAGTTTATCCGCATATCCTGGGACATCCGGACGCGGACCTACAAACGACATGTTGCCGACCAACACATCCCATAATCCAGGAAGCTCATCCAATTTGTAATGACGGAGGGTAGCCCCAAATGGCGTAATACGAGAATCTCCCGCCACACTGATAGTGCTTCCATGATGCTCCATCGTCATTGTGCGAAACTTATGACACGGGAACAACTTTCCGTCTTTTCCTACACGCTTCTGGATAAAAAAAGCGGGACCTCCGGGCATCTTTATCTTTATCATTATGGCCACAATCAACAATATGGGCCACAAAAACAAAAGACCTATAAATGCAACCGTGCGATCGAATATCCACTTAAAAAACATCTCTCCTCTTTATTTCTATCAATTAGTAAACATCAATTTCGCTTAACATAGCGCAACTTTTTATACACCCCACAGACCAAATTCATCCCTGTCCAAAAAGTACTTAAAATAAGATTCTTTCCCATTGCGTCATGCCAAAGCTTATAATGCCACTTTATCATCGTTGTACAACTGTGAGTAGACACGCTGCCCACACGACCACGACGATACATTGCCAACACCTCATCCAAAAGATGACAATCCGCAACCTGACATATTTTCAGCCACATGGCATAATCGTTGTTCTTTCTGATATCAGCAATCTGAAGAAGTCCGACAGTCTCTCTTTCATACATCACCGTCAGACATCCTGGCCAACAGAAAGAATACATTCCAAATTTTGACACATGCTTTGGTCCAGAAACAAAACATCCGGTTTTCTTTCCATAATTATCTATTTCCTGATATCCAGTGTATGAAAAATGATAATTATTCTCTACCATAAATTTCAACTGCTTCTCCAATTTTTCTGGTTCCCAAAGGTCATCTGAATCTAGAAAAGCGATCCATCTACCTGAGGCTCTTCTTAGAGCATTGTTACGTGACACTGCGGCTCCTGAGAAATCTTTATTTCGTTCAAACTTAATTCGAGGATCGCCATCACAACAATCTTTTATTGATGCCTCTGGATTGTCTGTAGAACAGTCATCCTGTATGAGCAATTCCCAATTCTCATACGTTTGTGCCAAAACAGTTTTGATTGTAGTGCCTATCAGGGCAGCACAATTCCAATTGGGCATTATAATAGAGACCAATCCGTAGTCTTTCATATTCTTTTCATTTGCTAATTTTTCCATATTTTCTTAACATCCACGCATTTTATGTTATTAGTCAGACTGTTAAATCATCAATATGCCTTTTTATGAAAGAATCTTTCAACAAAATAATGGACTAAATTTTCAAACATCACATTCTCAAGACCAAACATTTCATCCTCTTCCTCAATCACATTCTTCCATTTACATATCGAAGTCTAACTCTATTGTTCGATACTTTTTCATCATCTGGACAGCAGAAGCAGGTCAAATCCCTTCCTCTATCCATATCTGCGTGTTTGTTATTTCTTCATCACATCTTCCGGTGCCACAGGCTCATACGCTCCATCTTTTGCCTCGAATATCACACAGGGTTCTTTCACTTCCACTGTATGCCATGTGCCCGCCGGTATCTGCACCATCAGATTTCCTGTAGATGGACCAAGTTCAAAACGCTCCACTTCATTTCCATTTTCATCAAAAAACACCTCCGTCAACTTTCCACGAAGGACTGTCATCGACTCTGATGTCTTTGCATGACGGTGAATAGGAACAATTGTGCCTGGCATCATTGCATTTATTATACGCTGTGAATTGTCCGAAGACGTTGTGCGCATATCAAACGCTGTACGTTTTCGCTCGCTGTTTGCAGCAAGTTCCAACAAATTGTCCAGAAATTTATTGTCTATTATCATATTTTATCATCGGAGATTGAATAATGTCTCCATTTTTTATTTATACTCAAGGTCGACCACACATAATATTGTCATCTACCTCTTTTTATCAAAAAATATCGTCCGACAAAATCGTCGCAAAAATATATAATTTTTCGGTTTATTATTCCACCTTTATTCTTTTATTCAACCCTTACCTAATTTTTCTGGTTTGCGCCATGAAATTAGGTTTATATTTTCCCGATCATGGGCAATTTCCAATCATCATTGCCCGATCATGCGTCGTCGCCCGATCATGGCAATTTCCAATCATCATTGCCCAATCATGCGTCGTCGCCCGATCATGGGCAATTTCCAATCATCGTTGCCCAATCATGCGTCGTCGCCCGATCATGGGCAATTTCCAATCATCGTCGCCCGATCATGGCAATTTCCAATCATCGTT
>Ga0310691_10000306_pt1 | contig 99219 bp, 85 predicted proteins | sample 176DNAGHGlowgp2_FD_203887 | JGI IMG/M metagenome (GOLD analysis project Ga0310691, IMG submission 203887) | Sheep rumen microbial communities from Palmerston North, Manawatu-Wanganui, New Zealand - 1766 DNA GHGlow gp2 (v2) (version 2) | ecosystem: Host-associated > Mammals > Digestive system >...
TAGGCACGTAACGGATGGAACGCGCCAAGTCAGTACGAGTGGATGTAGAGAGTTTGTAGCTGGAGCTACAGCCTGCGAGCACCAATGCAATAGTTATGCAGGCAAAGAGACTTTTTTTCATGTGTATATCTATTTGATGATTAATGATTAATTATTTCTTTCCTTTATACCAATCGCGGTGGATAGGTGCGCCGAGGTGTACCTGTGCGGTGAGATAGAAGCCCTGCGGGATAATATTCACGTTGCCCATGACCGGATGACGATACTCCGCCTTTATCTCCAGCGGAAGTGCAGGCAGGGCCTGGAGCAACAGACCAGCTCCACCAAAGGCGCCGAAGAAGAAATTCTGCTCAGGAACATAAGCCTTGGATCCCGGATTTGCAGGATCCGTCGGGATATCGGTATTATTGTCATAGTAACCAGCATTAATCTTATACCACATTTTGGTAAGATCCACCTCCACGCCACCATACAATTCAACAGCGAGCCATGAGGTACAAGGGATGTAGAACTTGATAGCAGGCTTATAAGCGAACCACATCGTTTTTCCGGTGGCCTCCACCAAACCGTTGTTCGGCAGGTCAGGGGTCTGTGTAGCACCGCCACGCATGAACAGCGAGAGAGGCGCAATTGAATCACCGGCCGCATTAGCTACAAAGCCGCTGTTCAAGCCCATTTCGAAGTTAAAGAGTTGCATGCCGAAGCATTTGGCACGCCACTCAAACACCTGCAGGCTGAGGATGTGACGCTTACCGGCAAAAGCAGTAGACGGGATAGGCTCCCCGCCAGACATATAACCATTATTCGGCAAGAGGAAGAATGTCGTATAACCGGCACTGAGAACAGAGAGGTAACTAACACCGTTTCGTTTGTAGAATTTCTGGAACACATTGAGATGCTCCGGCACAACCGGTTTGGGTTCTTCTTTCGGTTCCTCTTTGGCTACAGGTTGTTGCGGTTGCTGCGGGTATGGGTTGTACACCGGCTGTCCGCTGCCATTCACCGGCACGACGATGACCGTCGGTTGTCCTCCGGCCTGCTGCACAGGTTGCGGATAATACGGATATGGATATGGTTGTCCGGGGTACTGCTGTGCGGGGTAGGTCTGTGCAGGTGCTTGCGCCGCTCTGTCGGCAGCAGCCTTAGCGTCCGCAGCAGCTTGTTCAGCGGCTTTCTGTGCCTCTGCGGCAGCCAGTTTAGCGGCTTCGGCATCAGCGACGGCTTTGGCTTTCTCTGCTTCTGCTTTAGCCTTATCTGCCTCGGCCTGTGCTTTGGCTGCCTCTGCCTCAGCGATAGCTTTATCGGTAGCGGCCTTCTCTGCAGCAGCTTTCTCTGCAGCAGCTTTCTCTGCAGCGAGGCGTTCTGCTTCTGCTTTTTCTGCAGCAGCTTTCTCTGCGGCTAAGCGTTCTGCTTCGGCTTTTTCTGCAGCAGCTTTCTCTGCAGCAAGACGTTCTGCTTCTGCTTTTTCTGCGGCAGCTTTCTCTGCAGCAAGGCGTTCTGCTTCTGCTTTCTCGGCAGCAGCTTTCTCTGCAGCGAGACGTTCTGCTTCTGCTTTCTCGGCAGCTGCTTTTTCTGCGGCAAGACGCTCTGCTTCTGCTTTCTCGGCAGCCGCTTTTTCTGCAGCAAGGCGTTCTGCTTCTGCTTTCTCGGCAGCGAGGCGCTCCTGTTCGGCTTTCTCTGCGGCAGAGTTATCCACGACGATGGTCTCTTCGTCATCATCTAACAGCACAGCTCCCGTAGCAGCTGTAGCGACAGCAGCAGCAGCGGCTTTAGCCGGTTGCGGTGCAGGTTCAGAAGCAGCGGGTTCCTGAGTCACCGATGCGGGTGCGGCTTGCGCGGCAGGCTGGGACGAAGGCAGAAGGATCAATTCCTCATCCTCTTCAAGTACCGGTGCGGCAGGAGTAGCAGTGGTTGTAGACTGAGCGGGTTGAGCCGCAGGTTGAGCCGCAGGTTGAGACGGCTGCTTTACCACTTCTTCATCGTCCTCAAGCAATAATACCGGAGGTGCTGGCATCGTCATGGCTACAACCATCGTAGTGGCGGCCAACAAAAGCGATGCTAAAAAGAATGTCTTTTTCATAAGCGAGTTTTTAGATATTTGTGATTATTTTGTATGATTATTCCTTCATAAGAAGCATCTACAGGTTGACCGAGAATATTAAACATGGGAGCCTTGGTATCCAGCGGCACTTCAATCGTCTCTATCGCCTGCGGTTGACCGGACTCGGAGCACACACTAATAACAGAACCCGTATGCAAGATACCATCCGTATCTTTGAGAGAATAAGCCAAATCATAGTTATCACCATTAGCGGTCAGTGTAACAGAACCTTCGGCAAACATATACGTGATAGCCTGATCCTCATCCTCCGTAGCGCCGGGTATATACTCATAGGCATAGGTATAATAATCGTTGATGCCCTCTCCTACGGTATAAGTACCACTCCAGTCCAAGAGGTTAGAAGGGTTTAAGTCCAGATTAAACTGCACACCGCCACCTTCACCATAGACGTAGCCATCGGAATACATCTGCCATTCAGGATTGGTCCACAGCACAAACTTAACAGAGCCTACAGTCCAGAGGAACTCTCTGTTGGTATATTCCGCCACGAAGTTCCATGCACCGGTAGAAGAAACGGGACAACTCTCCATCGCTACCACGTCCTCTTCGCCGGTATCTATCTCCACGTCAGGATTGGCGTCAAAATAGATGTATATCTTCTGCATTTGGAGTTGTTTGTCGCAAGTCAGTTTGACGGAAGGTTCGTCAATATCTTTGATAAGCAGGACAGGCGCAGCGTTTTCTATATCTGCTTCATAGTCCACGGCATAGGTCAGCGTACCAGCCGAAGCGGAAGCAGAGAATGCTTTGCGGTTGCCTCCGTCAATGCGGATAGCTTTGATGGGTTTGGTAGCGGTAAACGTGATAGCACCATTGGCCATCACGCGTATATCCGTTTTATAATACGCGCCCTGCGCGCACGTGAGAAGAATATTATTGATGATTGTATCTATCTCCATTTTGCCCAATGAGTCCTTAGGTAAAATCATCACCGGGTCGGCAGGATAAATATAATCAGGGTCGAGTCGGTCTGCCGGATCTTCCTGTGCCGGCACATTACCTTCAACCGTTATCGATTTAATCCAAAGGGATTTCTTCTTTCCGTTTTTAGTAATGGTGACCACCAGATCGCCGTCAGCTGCTGCGCCGGAGAAGGCGAATGTTTCGTTGGTCACTTTATCGAGGGTATAAGAGCCCAAGGGCTTATTACCCACAGACACAGATAAGGTATAGGTGTGTGTATTCTCCATGTTAGATGAAGCGACAATCGTCACTTCGGTCACATTAGAGACGCCTGAAAGGGTAAGCGATGACGACTGCTCAAATTGCGTACCGCGTGCGTCGCCCGTTGTCTCATAACCTTTCGGTGCAACAGAAGCCGTCCATCCTTTGGGAATGGAGGTAGAGAAATCATATGTTGTTCCGGCCACTGCACCGAGCGAGCCGAGCAACAAGACAAGAGAGAGAATAATGTGTTTCATGTATGGTAAAAGTGAAAGGCTTCAAGGCAGCCCGCCGAAGCGAGCTGCCTTGTCCTTTCATCGTGATTAACGGATGCGTTGACCTACGATATTGAAGGTCTTGTCACCCTTGATGATTACAACTTGGTTATCTTTGAGCATCTTTACTGCTTGCTCGCCGAGTTCTGCGTTGTCGATAGCTGTCGGATCCGATTTAGCCGGGAAGGTAAAGGCGATGGAGTCGTTATCGAAAGTCCATGTTACCTTATAATCGCCTTTTACGTCAGCGCTCAGCACCATATTGTTGACCGAATTACCGGTAATACCGCCTTGCTCGGTCCAACCGCGATGGAAGACATACGGAGTAGAGCCTTCGCCGTCCATGCCACGATAACTACCATTGATAAACATCTTGAACTCATAGTTACCAGCCTCAAGTGTCAGCGTGATAGAAGCAGACTTCTTGTCGGACGACAAGGTCAAGTCATCTCCAACCCAACCATTCTGCGCCAATTCACCCATAATCTTAGCTGTCGGATCGATAACTATTTCCTCAACCAGTTCAGCCACTGCACTCGTTGTCGGAGCAACCGGGTCGTAGGTGAAGGTAATATTATAAATACCACCCTTCTCTACTATCAGTTTGGAATTTTCACCAGCCTCGCCGTGACCCCAATCGTGGTCAATTGCTACTTTGTACTCATATTCCGTATCCTTGTTCAGCGTTACGTTCTCCTTGACGAGTTGATACGTACCGTCAGCCTGCTTGGTCATGTCATTAGCCGTTGCAGCCGGGTTCCATGCTTCGCCTACCAGCGCCGCCACACCGGCTACGGTGTAGGTATGCTCAACAGGAGTGGACTTCTCGCGATAGATAGAGAAATTAGCTACGTAGATACCCGTTGAACCGCTGTTGCGATAGAGACGGATGAACTTAGCGCCTTCTGCTGCATCCGGAATATCGAAGATTTCATCTTCCGGAGCCACATTGGTAGTGATTACTTGCAGGTCGTCATCGTGAAGGATTTGGCAATCTGTGCTTGCACTTTCCGCATTTTCGCTAAAGTCAATACCTAATATTGCGGATGACTCGCCAGTACGGAACGCTGCCAGTTTCAGTTTATCTCCCTTAGCAAGTGCTTGGTCAAGCGTGATACCTACAAAGAATTCATTTGCGAAGCCTTTATTCAACTTCATAGTCCAGTTGGTCTTTTGTGCAGTACCTACTACAATGTTTGTATTGCCTCCGTATGCTGCAGCAGTACCGCCCTGCTCAATAGCCTCCGTAGCTGCAACATCTCCACGTTTACCATTCCAAACATAGATGGTATCAAAGTCGCCGACTAATTCAGCCGGTTTTTGCTTAACCGTACCCTTGATAAGAATCTCTTTAGACACTTCACCGGAAGTGAGTGTGATTGTCTCGCTGAATACGCCTACAGGAGCTTCGATATGCAACTGAAGCGTACCACCTACAGCAGGCAGCGGAGAGTTCGCGATAGTAATAGCCGTGGAAGTCGTAGTTGCTACGATGCCATCAGTCAGGTATTCACCGGTTACTGCTACTACTGTATCCAGAGCATATGCCGTTTCTGATGCTTCAATCTTCACCTCTCCGAAGTCAATGCCGTTGGCCTTGATGGCAGGAGTCGGATCCGTAGAACCAGCCTTCGGATAGAGGGTGATAGAACGCAGATAAATACGCTCCGATGTCGATTGAGCTATCGTAATCGTAGATACTTCATCTTCCGGAATAAGCTTGCAATCTTGCGGCACTTTGTTTCCTGCAGTCAAAGCAAATGCGGTTCCGTTTACTGTTACCTCCGATTCTTTATCGCCATACTGAGTAGCATTCACGACGATTGAATCCATCTCTGACGGATTTGCCAACGTAAAGGAGAGATTTCCCTTTACTGATGTTGTACCGAACTTCAAGCTCGATGAATTTTCCGCTATAACTCTTGCGGCATATACTTTCGTAGCATCTTCTACAGACTCCACATACGCCTGGCAATCCTCAGTAAAGATAGCCTCTACCGTGGCAGCGATGTTAGCCGAAGCATCCGAACCCGTGCCCGTACCATTGAATGTCAGTTTATACGAAGTAACACTCGGGTCGATGGGATCCGGTTTAGCAGGGAAGGTTACAACCAACTTGTTCGTTTCATAGGTCCAAGTGAAAGTATAATCACCAGCTACATCTGCAACAAGTTTCATATTTCCTGTGTTGCCTTCAAGACCTTCAACAGAAGCGTTATCGCGGTCTATAGTTGCGCCATTAGCGATAAACGTACCATTTTTATCCAAACCGAACTCATACTCGCCGGCAGCGATGGTTACAATTACTTCTGCTGTCAGGTTGTCTGATGCTTTCGCCAATTCATGCAGAGTCCATGTATCCCATTCGCCCTTAACCGACATCGTAGGAACAACAACTGCATCACCTGTCTTAGTAGCCTCTGCCGTAATCTCCTTAGTGTCCGCATTGAAAGTAATCTTAACCGTATAGATACCCGATTCGGATATCGTGTTGATTACCCAATTGCTCTCAGGCCATGCCTCTTCTGTTGCATGATTTTTGAACACCTTAAACTCAATATTCTCAGCACTCAACTCTACATCGCTCTTTTCCCACACATAAAGTCCTGATACGGCATCAAGCGTCATGTCATTGGCTGCAAGAGTCCAATCCCATGAAGCGCCAAACAACGGTGCAGAACTACCCGCTACCGTGTAAGTATCTACTACAGGCGCGGCAGACAAAATTTCATAATCAGTTACGTTTTGTAGTCCATAGAAGGAGAAATAGGACATGAGTTGACCATATACTTTCACCTGAGCACCCTTGGTATCGTTGTCTACCACGTTCAATGCCGTTCTAACAGAACCGGAAGGTAACTGCACAGGAACAAGATTCTCTGTTTGATCCATGGAAGTACCCAGCGCAATATTGGAGTTCACATCGGTCGTTGCGAGTACTCCCCCATTAGCGGCACACCCTACGACATAGCCTATCACCCATGCTTTTTCATTGCCGTATCTGTTGCTCATTTTTACAACGTCAGCAACCGAGAACGGAGCATCTTTCGATCCATCGCCATCCGTTTTGATGATAGATGCTTTTACAGAAACCTCTGCAGTTGTCGAACCGGAAGTCAGCGTGATAACATCATCCACCTCTGCATCTACGTCTGCAGTGATAGTTACCGTCAATGTTCCACCATCTTTCGTCAAAGTGCCCGTCACAGAAGTATGATCACCCGTCACAGCGTACGTAATAGCCTCGGTGAGATTAGCGCCAACCACATGCAACTCTACCTCACGCGAGGCGGGTAAAGTCGTCGATGCCACCAACCCAAAGTCAACATCTGCGGCATTAATTGCAGCAGCAGATGCATCTTGATAAGAGTAGAAAGCTATTGATTTGAGATCAATGCCACCATTGCTCGAATCCGGATTAGAGAGATTAAGGATAATCTTGTAATAACAATCCTTTTCCCACTTTCCGGCCGTCGGCGTTATTTCAATTGTTCCTTCCGTGTTTTTCGCAATCTCGCCATTGGCAGGCGTATACACTTCAGTAACAACGTCTTCCGTAAAATCGGCATCACTCGCTGCCACTATTGTGACAGAGTGTAGAACAACATTCGCGCGCGTTTTTCCGTTGTGGCTAATTACAATTTTGGCAATTGCATCGCCCATCGGTGTTTTACCTGTGATAGCACGATCTACTTTGTCCAGACTTTTTCCGCCTATACGAACATAGCCGTCAAAATTCTGGTTGCCGGGAACAGACCAGTCCATGGTACCAATCGTAACATCATAGACTTTGTCATAGGCTGTATTACTTCCATTTTTCGCGGGCGAAAAGGTGTAATACACGTTGCCAACCCCAGCCATCATGCTTACCGCAAAAAGAATTGCGGAAAATAAAGAAAGAAACTTCTTCATGATAGATAGTTGATTTTTAAGTTAAACAAAAAAGTTATTTAAATGAGATATTTTGCGTGTATTAATGTCCTATTTGACATCTACCACGTAAGTATATAGCATTTATCACATAAGACGCCGCAAAGATACAACAAAAATTGCATATATGCAAGTTTTTGAGCATTTTTTTTGCAGAGCAAACAAAGTTTGCGATTATTTAACAGCCTAAGGACTATGCAGATAGCGTATATACTATCGGCGTAAACGCAGGCTATTAAATAATCGAAGACCACCATAGGCGGGATTGCAAAAAAATGCGAAACTTGCATATATTCCGCAGGACGCGACAGTAATTTCGGAGGGAACCCACCCTGTAGGGGAAGGGGCGTGCCGAAGATACAATTACAATTTTTTCTGCAGATTCAGTAAAACGGCATTTTTAACACCAGACTCAGAATCTTAATAATCGTATACTTTTCTGCGTCCTTTACGCTACCTAACACGAATTATTCACGAATTATTCACGAATTATTCACGAACTATTAGTATCTTCTGAGTGTAGGAGCAGCGGAAGGAAAGGACACAAACAACAGCATACAAAAACAGCCCGCATTGCTGCGAGCTGTTTGGGAATATAAGACTATGTCTTATTTCACGATTTGACCATTCATGTTGAATGCTTTGTCGCCTTTCAGTACAACAACCTGACCATCGCGAACGGCTTTCACGGCCTTGCCGGTAGCGAGGATTTCCTCGATGCCTTCACTAGCTGGAGCAGGAACAGTCATTGTCAAGTGATAGAGGGTGTTGTTGTAGCACAACAGGTCACCAGTAATAGTGTACGAGCCATCTGCATTCGCTACGACAGTGATGGTTGCGCTGTAGACTTGGATATTATCAATTTTACTATACGCATCGTACAAATTCTCTTCTGTGAAGTTTCCCTCAATTGCAGTTACATCATAGAAGTAGAGTTGTACAAAGACATTATCTGCGTCTGTACCACTTACGATAAATGCCTGATAGTCTGCAAGGCCATCCTTCAAGTCAGCATTAGTGATGGTAATCGTAGCTTCGGTATCAGGAGTTGGAGGCACTTCCTCTTCATACGGAGTAACTTCTGCTGTACCTGCATAGTTCTTACCATCTGAACCAATGATGTCGTAGGTTACGATATAAGCCGAGTGGCTCTCGTCTTTCCAAGCGATAGTCACAGTACCGGAAGCAATGTTCACAGTGGTAAGATTTGAACTTACACCATCCCACGTATAGATACCAGAGTAGCTAGCATCAAAAGAACCGTCTTCAGTACTATATGAACCGGTTACATCTGCCATATCAGTATATGCGAGGTCAAGACAAACAGCGGTACCTGCTTCTTCGCCAGAGAAGCCTTCTCCGGATGTATACGACCAAGTATCAGAGGTATACATAAAGAGATCGAAATAACCATCACTCTCGTATACAACGTATTGGTTTGCGACGATGTCAAATTCTACCGGAGTCGGAGGAGTTCCGCCGCCGATGATTTCGTAATCGGTTACGTTCTTCACGCCCGGAGCACCAAAGTAAGCCTGCAGGTCACCATAAACAGCAACTTGAGCGCCCAGGTTACCCGGATTGTCAACCAGGTTCAAAGCAGCACGGGGATCGCTTTGAGAAGCCAATTGAACAGCTACAATTCCTTCGGTCTGATCTGCAGTTGCGCCCAGAGCGATATTAGATGCTGTTGCATCTTCAGTACTAACTACACCTCCGTTAGCTGCACAACCTACGATGTAACCGGTCACCCATTGTTTACCGGTCATATTACTGTTCAACGCGTAAACATCAGCAATCGTGAACGGGTTTTCTTTCGAGCCGTCACCTTCAGTTGTAACAATCGTGTACGTTGCAGAAACGACACTACTGCTGATGCCGTTTTTGATAGCAACAGCCTTCAGCGTTGTGGTAGCAGCAATAGCGATAGGAGTGCTATACAATGCAGCAGAAGCATCCGGATCGGCACCGTCAAGCGTGTAGTGAATCTCAGCACCCTCGGTAGCGCAAGTGAGCTCTACGGACTGAGCGGAAGTATAAGTACCGGCCGGGATAGAGAAGGTCGGATTCTCAGGAGCGCCTGCTACAGCCTCATAGAACTCAATTTTCGAAACCTGCATGTTGTGGTTCGAAGTAACCTTGAGCACATACACAGTACCAGCAGCTTGGCTAGCAGCAGCGATGTCAAACACACTGCCGTCACGGTCATCCAGATCGCAACCCTTGACAGCCGTACTAACAGCATCTTCACCAACATAGATGTTGTGCACTACGTTAGCAGAACCACTGGTGGTTGCATAGTAAATGATAATCTTAGATACATTAAAGCTCATTGCCGGTAAGGTAAGGGTTGCATTGGTTTTACCAAATACAATACCTACCGGAGTCGGGTCTGTTTGGCTTTTAGCCAAGACTTTAATACCGTCACCGGCTGTACCAGCGGTAAAGCCTAAGCTGTAACCACCATTCGTGAAGGTTGCAGCATCTTTCGAATAACTTGTCGGGAAACCCCAAGCATCATCCGTGAGATCCAAAACAACCTTTGCGTCGGCTGCCATCATGCTACCTGCGAAAAGCACGGCAGCAATTAAAGAGAAGATTTTTCTCATGATTTTTGAATTTTAGTTAAACAAAAAAGTTAATTGATTTGAATATTTATGTTATAAAACATAGATTTGCGTTATACACACATTTCTCGCCGCAAAAGTACTACATTTTTTTGAAATATGCAAGAAAAAAAACTTTTTTTTCGTTTAGCGTTTAGTGTTTAGTGTTTAGAGGTCATTTTTTATGGGCAGCGATGGCGAGTTGGGCAGAGTTGAAAATATTCTGCCATATGATATATGCCGCAGCACCCAGTGCGGCCAGCGGATGTAAGTACATCTGCGCCATCCATACGCCGAGTGAGGTGTTCTTTTGTCCGAACGCCTGACCGGCGGTAATAGAGCTGACGCCCTCCATATTTTTCGGTGCAGCGGCCGGATTAATCAGCACATCCTGATAGTCCCGACCTTTGCTGGGCGCAGGTAAGTGATAACCAATCCATTTACCCAAACCAAACTGCGTCAGGCAAGCGAGGAATGATGATCCGATAAGGATAATCATATTTGTGATTTGTAATTGATAATTGGTGATTACTGTTTCGGTTACTACTGCTATAAGCACAATAATCGATGCCACCCAAAGATAGAAAGGGATGACAGCGAGTTTAGTCGGGAGGACGAACTCGCGATTGGTCATTTGTGATTTGTCATTGGTCATTTTCTCTTGGCGACGATAATATGCATTATATCCCAAGCGCAGCAGCCAGGCAGCGAAGAAAGGCCCCAAGAGCAACGGAGATATATGCCTGAGTATGAGCCAGAAAGCAGACCAGAAAGTCATTCCCGCAGCCGGTTGGACAATCGGGAAGAATGCCGGTACGACGAAAGCCGTAGCGAAATTACTTAGCAGCGTGAACGAGGTCAGGTTTTGTATCGAGCCGCCTAATTTACCGGCTATAATCGGCGCAGCGGTGGCAGTAGGCATGATAAAACAGAGCATCAGTCCTTGCGCCAGCACCTCATTGCCCGTCAGCGCCATCAGACCATAATAGACGCTTACGCTCAAGACCAACTGCAATGTCAGTACCACCCAATGCCATTTATGCAAACGGAGGTCCAGCGGGTTTATCTTGCAGAAGGTAAAAAAGAGCATAAAGAAAATCAACCACGGCAGCAGCGGCTTAAGCGGTAAGAGCCATTTGTAACCCAGTGCACCGATGACCATCGAGAGCCAGAGGGCGTTTGAATCGAACCATTTTTTCATTTGGTCATTTACCATTTGGTCATTTATTTGATCATTTAGTCATTTCCCCAGCGGGCAACGATGGAGTCCATGATGCGGAATACTTCTTCTACCGTCTCGGCGCGGAGAAGAGCGATGCGCGTCTGCTTGAAGTCCGTCAGGCCTTTGAAAACCGGCGAAGCCGCAAAATGGCGACGCGAATGGATAATACCCTTGCGTTCATCGTTGCCGCACCATTGGATGGCAGAAAGCACATGTTCTTCTAGAACATTTACCTTTTCTGCCATAGACCGCGGCGGAGCCGCTGACAGACCGCTATGCTGACAGACCGCTTCGCTGAAAGACCGTCCTTCGGACTGAAAGACCGAATTGGCTGATAAATACTCTTTCATTTCGGCGAAGAGCCAAGGACAACCGAACGTAGCGCGACCGATCATGATCGCATCTACGCCATAGCGGTCGAAACACTCTTTTGCGCGTTCGGGCGTTGCCACATCGCCGTTACCGATGATAGGAATATGCATACGAGGGTTGTTCTTCACCTCTCCGATAAGCGTCCAGTCCGCTTCACCGCGATACATTTGACTGCGCGTGCGGCCATGAATAGCCAACTCCTGAATACCGCAGTCTTGCAGAGCTTCGGCCAAATCGACGATGAAAGTCGATTTTGGACCTGCTTCGCCTGTAAGACCGTTGTCACTGTAGGATGTAGGCAAACCCAAAGGATTGACGCGTGGATGGAGATCGTTTTCATCCCAGCCGAGGCGGGTTTTGGCGGTGACGGGTGTATGAACGGCATTCACCACAGCTTTGGCAATCTCCAGCATCTTCGGCACATCGCGCAGCAGACCGGCCCCGGCTCCTTTACCGGCCACTTTTTTTACCGGGCAACCGAAATTGATGTCTATAAAATCCGGTTTGGCCTCCTCCACTATTCTCGCGGCCTCCGCCATTGCCTCGGGTTCACGTCCGTATATCTGAATAGCCACCGGTCGTTCCTCATCGTGAATAGTCAGTTTGCGAGTCGTGGAAGCCACATCGCGCACCAACGCATCGGCATTGACAAACTCCGTATATACCCTGTCCGCGCCGAAGCGCTTACAGAGCATACGGAAGGCCGGATCCGTCACGTCTTCCATCGGAGCGAGATAAAGCGGACGATTGATCATTTATTGAGTGTGGGATACGAAATCCGGTGATGGTTCATAGCCGTCAGACGCGTCGTGAAGACACGACGGATATCTTCTACGTCCTTGAAACTGAGCGGTGTCTCGGAGAACTGACCATCCGCTATCTGGGCATCAATCATCTGGTTGACGGCATTCTTGATGGCCTCTTCCGAGAAATCCTCCAGACTGCGCGAACGTGCTTCTACTGCATCCGCCATCATCAATATAGCCGCCTCTTTGGTTGTCGGTTTGCTACCCGGATATCGGAAGAGTGACTCATCCACTTTCTCCTTCGGATGAGCGTTGCAATAGGTGTTGTAGAAATAGCGCACGAGCGAGGTGCCATGGTGGGTAGTGATGAAATTAATCACCACCTCCGGCAGATGGTTACGACGCGCTATTTTCTCGCCCTCCGTCACATGCGCGATGACTACCTGCGCCGCATCACGCGGGTCGAGTTCCAAGAGCGGATTCTCCCCGCCGGTCTGGTTCTCTGTATAATAGAGCGGGTCCGTCATCTTACCGATGTCATGATAGAGGGCACCGGTACGGACGAGTAAGGCATTTGCGCCTATCGTCTTCGCTGCTTCAGCCGCCAGATTGCTGACCTGCATGGAGTGCTGGAAAGTGCCGGGAGCACGCTCTGCGAGCGTATGCAGCAGTTCGGAGTTGATATCCGTCAGTTCAACCAAAGTGATAGAAGAGATAAAGCGGAACATTTTCTCGAACATATAAATCAATCCGTAACAGCCGACAGTCAGCAGCGCGCAGATGAAGAAATAGAGATACATCCACAGATTGACCGAAGAGAGCACACCCGTTTGAGCGAATGTGATGGCGGTATATGCGACTACCTGCGTGAGCAGTATCCATCCGGCGGTCTGTACCAGTTGTGCCCTGCGCGTCATGTCGCTCAGCGAAGAGACGGCTACCATTCCTACCACAATCTGGATAAAGAAAAACTCTACCGGCGCCGGCACTACAATCGAGACAATCAGTATCGTGGTAAAATGCAGGAAGAGCGCTGTGCGGGAATCAAAGAAGACTCGCGTCAGAATCGGCACCCATGCAAACGGTATAAGATATACCGTAAGGTTGAATCGCAACGCCAGACAAGCCAACGCAATAACGATGAACATCTGCAGGCAGAAGAACAATACAGTCGAAGTGCTGCGCAGGTACGGCAGACGGAAGACATAGAGATAAATGACAAACAAACAGAGGAAAAGAGCTACCAATATTGACTCGCCGAGGATGGAAAGCGTGCGCTGTTTATTGCCCAGCGATTCGTCCTCGTAAGCACGGCGTAAGGACTGGAGAATCTGATAATTACGCTCGGTAACTATTTCCCCGTTATCGATAATTTTCTCCCCCTTCTGCACGATGCCTTGCGTAGGCGAAAGAGTCGCCAGCAACTTGGTACGCATGGTCTCGGTGAGCACAGTATCCATTACCAGATTTTGGCTGCAGTCGTAGCCAAACGTTTTATGCGCAGTCATCGGCGTATAGACTTCCGAAAGCGGATAGGTCTTCGACACGCGGTTCTGCACCACGGCGATGCGGTTGAACCCTTCCGTCTGAATCCACTCCATGTCAGCCAACGAGACGACAAGCACCTGGCGTTGCACGCGTGGGATATATTTATAACAAGGAGTGAACGTGGAGAGCAATTGTTTCTCCTCCTTCGCCAACTGCTCATCCGTTTTGTAAATCGGAAAATCGAAATCCGCCGTGAGAGCACCATACCCCCATGGTTTGCCTACCTCAAAATGATAGCGGAAGGAATTGTTGTAACGGGGAAAAAGGAGCACTATCACTGCCGCCAGTACCGCAAAAGCACCCAGGCGAAGCACCGTCTGTGCGGTCTTTGTATGGGAGATAGTTGTTCTCAGATTTCTCCATTCTTCAGCAATATTCACTACGTTTCTCATATCGTTTTATCGTTTGTTTCTAAAAAAAGTCTGTATCAGTTCGCGGCATTCCTCTTCCAGCACTCCTGCCGTAACGGACGCCTTGGGATGGAACGCCCGCGGAGCATAGGTAGCAAAGCCGCGTTTGGGATCCGGCGCACCATAGACGATGCGGCTTATCTGCGCCCATCCGATGGCACCGGCACACATCACGCACGGTTCAACCGTGACGTACAACGTCGCCTCCGGGAGATACTTGCCGCCTAAGGTCTGCGTAGCCGCTGTGATAGCTTGTATCTCTGCATGCGCAGTAACGTCCTGCAGCATCTCGGTCAAATTATGTCCGCGACCGATAATCTGATTCTGGCTGACGATGACGCAACCCACGGGTATCTCGTTGGCGTCGAGCGCTTTGTTGGCTTCGGCCAACGCCAGACGCATATAACGCTCATCATTCGGATCTGCAGAGACCTTCAGAGCCTTATATGCCTTAAAGAAATCCTTCCATTCTTCGGGGTGCTGCTCAAAATGATTGCCTATCACCACGATATCTGCTCCGGCATCATACGCCGCTTGCATCATTCCCGGAGTACGAATGCCGCCCCCCACAGCAACCGGAATATCTATTCGCTTTTTTACCGCTCTGATTATCTGTGGCGAGACTGGATTTTTAGCACCACTACCGGCTTCCAGATAAACGAGTTTTTTACCCATTAGTTCGGCGGCGACACACGTATTCGTTATCGTGTGTATATCTGTCGGATCAAGCGGTTTGGTTCCCGTTACACGCATGGTACTGGTCTCCACACCACCATCAATCAGCACATAAGCTGTTGGGACGAAATCCACATGCGATTCTTTCACCACACTCGCAGACTTAATCTGCTGACCTACAAGGTATTCAGGGTTGTCACCCGAGAGCAAAGACAGGAATAAAATCACATCAGCCTCAGGGGAAAACTGTGACGAATTTCCCGGGAAGAGAACAACGGGAATTGGAAATTTTAGATTGGAGATTTTAGATTTTAGATTTCTGATAAAATCCGTAGTATCACCACCGGTGGAACCGCCGACGTAGAAATAGTCAGGATGACACTCGTCGGTAATCGGAAGGCGCGAGAGGTCGGCCTTCTCCGGATCCAGCAATATGGCTAATTTCTTTTCCATTCAAACGACTCCACCATACGAATCACATCCGCACGGAGATAATTATATACTGGGGCTAATGAATCCGCATTCGGCGGACAGTTGCAATAGACCGAGGCCCGAAAGAAATGGCGGGTGGAATCGGTAATAAAGAACTGGCACGACGAAGCCGTATTTCCCTCTAAATCAAAGAGAACACCATACACGTCAGCCTCCGGATGGCTGTAATCTTTTTCCGGAATGGCGGAGGCATGCGAAGCATTGCGATAAACGAACTCCAATGCATCATTCGTCAGTTCGCGGAGGTTATGATGAACCGGTTTGTAGGAGCAGTGAATAGTGGCATCCAGCGCCGGATAATAGAGATTGATCCAGTACTGCTCTCCGGGTTCGGTACGCGGTTTGACTTGCGCATTGACCGAGAGGTCAAACGTATAAGGATAGTGCGGCGCCACGGACTCAAACGGCACATACGCCGTGTCGGGAACCGTGATGCGGTAATAGCCATAGGGGCGAGGTGTGGGAACTTTTGTGCATGACAAAAAAGCTACCAACACCAGATTTATGATTGCAAATCTACGATTTATGACTGTAAAGCCCATAATTCTCCAAAATAGCGCACAAAGGTACAATAAAAAGTTGAAAGGTGAAAGGTGAAAGGAGAAAGTTTCTCTTGAAAAGTACAAAAAAATGTTTTTTTGCAAATTATTTTCGCGCGCGCTTGCATATATAAAAATAATGTCGTATCTTTGCACGCTAAAATGTAGAATAGGCGTATGACAGACACACGAAACAATAATTATTGCGTAATCATGGCGGGCGGTGTCGGCAGCCGTTTCTGGCCGTTCAGCCGCACAGAGAAGCCGAAGCAGTTTTTGGATTTTTTTGGTACCGGCCGCAGTTTGCTGCAGATGACGGTAGATCGTTTCCGTCCGTTGGTGCCGATTGAGAATGTATTCATTGTTACCAATGTGGCCTACAAGCAGTTGATTCTGGACCAAGTACCGGATTTGGCAGAAGGTCAGATTCTATGCGAGCCCGCGCGTCGTAATACGGCGCCTTGTATCGCGTACGCGACCGCGCATATCCGTGCTTTGTGTCTCAAGCGCGCCGGACTAACGGCGAAGAATCAGGACTGGAGCCGGCCTGAGATGCAGGCGAATATAGTGGTAGCCGCGAGCGACCATCTGATTCTGGAGGAAGAGAAATTCCGGGATACCATCCGCAAAGCATTTGAGTTTGTGAGCCATCACAAGGCAATATGCACCTTGGGCATGCAGCCGACGCGACCGGAGACAGGGTATGGGTATATCCAATTTATAAATGAGCGCTCGCAGAGCGAGCTCAATGATGAAATGAGCGCGGCAAAGCCGCTCAATGATGGGATTTATCCGGTGAAAACATTTACGGAGAAGCCTAATCTGGAGATGGCGAAAGTATTCCTGCAAAGCGGTGATTTCCTCTGGAACAGCGGGATTTTCATATGGAATCTGCAGACGATCAGCGAAGCATTCCGGTATCTACTGCCGGAAGTGGCGGATCGTTTCCGCGAAGGAGAATTGCTAATGGGAACGGACCGAGAGGATGATTTCATTGAAGAGATCTTTCCAAAATGCCCGAATATATCCATCGACTACGGTATTATGGAGAAAGCGGACAATGTGTTTGTATTGCCCTCCAGTTTCGGCTGGAGCGACTTGGGAACTTGGGGTTCGCTATATGAGTTAAGTGAGAAAGATGCGCAGCGCAACGTGACGCTGCATAGCGAAGCGCTCTTCTATGAAGCCGAAGGCAATGTGGTTACGCTGGAGCCGGGCAAACTGGCGGTAGTACAAGGTGTAGACGATATGATTATTGCTGAGCAGAACGGCGTGCTGCTGGTTTGCAAGAAAGCGGAAGAACAGCGCATAAAGCAGTTTGTGGCGGATGCGCAGGATAAATTTGAAGGCAAATACAACTAATCAATACTGTTAAATCTTACATCATGAGTTATCTGAATTTTGACAAGACGGTACTTGTTAATCTGGAGCGTTCGCTTCAGAAAGAGATGATTCGGACCAACCGTGCAGGGGTGTACAACTCGACCACTCTGGTCGATTGCAACACTCGTAAGTACCACGGTCAGCTGGTGATGCCGTTGCCTAACTTAGGAGACGATAATTTCGTGCTCCTCAGTTCCTTGGACGAGACGGTTATCCAGCACGGCGCAGAATTCAATCTGGGCCTGCACGAGTACGGGAACAATCATTTCTCGCCCAACGGGCACAAGTACATCCGCGAGTTTGATTGCGAGGTCATCTCGCGCACCACGTACCGCGTGGGCGCGATGGTACTGCAAAAAGAGCGTATGCTCGTCAGTTTTGAACCGCGTGTGCTGATTCGTTACACGCTGTTGGAGTCCGGCAGTCCGACCACATTGCGGTTCCGGCCGTTCCTGGCCTTCCGCTCCGTCAACGAACTGACGCATGAGAACCCGTTGGCCAATCCGAACATGGACGACTGCGAAAACGGTCGTGTCAATCGCATGTATCCCGGTTTCCCGAGTCTGTACATGCAGTTCAGCAAAGCGGTGGAGTATCATCACGACCCGCAGTGGTACAAAGACATCGAGTACCGCAAAGAGCGTGAACGCGGCTATGCTTTCAAAGAGGACCTGCTGGTTCCCGGTTACTTCGAATTGCCGATGAAGAAAGGCGAGAGCGTTATTTTTGCAGCAGGCGTAACGGAGTGCAAGACGGGTATGCTGAAAACCGTATGGAAGAAAGAGATGGAGCGCCGTATTCACCGCGAGGATATGTTCTCGACGCTGAAAAACAGCGCGAGTCAGTTCTACAAACGTGAGGGCGACAAATGCTATCTGCTGGCAGGATTCCCCTGGTTCCACGCAGACGCACGAGCAACATTCTTCTCTGTAGCCAGTTGTACGCTGGACATAGACCGTCCTGAATACTGGGACGCCATCATCAACAAGACGGCGATTGAAGAGATTCTGAACTTCATGAACGGTCGTATCCACGACATCAAAATGAGCGGCATGGACGAACCGGATGTGCTGTTGTGGTTCATCCGCGCTTGTCAGAAATACGCACATAAATATACGGTTCGCGAAGCAGCGGATTTATACGGGCAGTTGTGTCTGGATATCATCAACTGGTATCGCAAGCAGAATCACCCTCGCGCCAAAGTACACCAGAACGGACTAATATGGGTGGATGGCACACAGCGCCCGGCGACCTGGATGAACGCCACCGAGAACGGTTGGCCCATCACGCCGCGTACGGGATATATCGTAGAAGTGAATGCATTATGGTATAATGCCATGCGCTTTACCGCAGAGATGCTGCGCGAGATGGGCAAAGAGACCAGTGCTGACTTGATGGAGTATCAAGCCGAAATCAGCAAAGATGCATTCGTCAAGACATTCTGGAACGGCATCTATCTAAATGATTTCGTGATTGACAACTACGCTAACAAAGAAGTTCGTCCGAATATGATTTGGGCGGTAGGTCTGCCGTACAGTCCGCTGGATAAGAAACAGCAGAAAGCAGTGGTAGATATCTGCACGAAGGAACTGCTGACGCCGAAGGGTCTGCGCAGCTTGAGCCCGAAGAGCGGCAGTTACCGTCCGATGTACACTGGTACGATCAGTCAGCAAGAACGCGAGCGCACACTGCATAACGGCGTAGTATGGCCTTCGACCATTACCGCCTACTCTCGTGCATACATGAATGTATATAAGTACAGCGGCACCAGTTTTATGGAGCGTCTGCTGGTCGGTTTTGAGCAGGAGATGAGCGAATTATGTATCGGTACGCTGAGCGAGTTCTACGACGGCAACCCGCCTTACAAAGGCCACGGCGGCATGAGCAGTGCGCCGAGCGTGGCGGCGGTGATTAGCCTGTTGGATACGTTGAAGAAATATGAACGCGAGCAGAAAGAAGCTCAAGAAAAGGAGGCACTACAATGAAAGCGCTAATGTTCGGTTGGGAGTTTCCCCCTCATATCTTAGGCGGACTCGGAACGGCCAGTTATGGTCTGACGCGCGGCATGTCGGAGCAGAAAGATATGGAGATCACGTTTGTCATCCCCAAACCCTGGGGCGACGAAGACCAGTCTTTCCTTCGTATCATCGGCGCCAACAGCGTACCTGTTGTATGGAAAGATGTCAACTACGACTATGTCAAGCAGCGTATGGAGGGCAGAATGAGCCCGGAGGAGTATTACCATCTGCGCGACGGTATTCGTTACGACTACCGCCGTATCGGTACAGATGATTTGGGATGCATCGGTTTCTCGGGTCGCTATCCGGATAATCTGATTGAAGAAATCGGCAACTATGAAGCGGTAGCGAGCGTGCTGGCGCACAGTTTGGATTTCGATATCATTCACAGCCATGACTGGTTGACTTATCCGGCGGGCGTATTCGCCAAACACATCAGCGGCAAACCGTTAGTTATCCATGTGCATGCAACGGATTTCGACCGCAGCCGCGGAAATGTCAACCCAACGGTTTACGCCATTGAGAAACGCGGTATGGACGAAGCGGATCATATCATATGCGTAAGTAACCTCACGCGTCAGACGGTGATTGACAAATACGGTCAGGACCCGCGCAAAGTGAGCACGGTGCACAATGCGGTGGAACCTCTGGCTCATCCGGAAGAATTTACCAAACCGCCCCGCAAGGACAAATTGGTTACTTTCCTCGGCCGTATCACGATGCAGAAAGGTCCGGAGTATTTTGTAGAAGCCGCAGCGCGCGTGCTGAGCAAAACTAACGGTGTCCGGTTCGTAATGGCCGGCAGCGGCGACAAGATGACGGAGATGATTGATCTGGTAGCCAAACGCGGTATAGCAGATAAATTCCATTTCCCGGGCTTCATGCGCGGCAAACAGGTACAGGAGATGCTGGCAATGAGTGATGTGTATATCATGCCGTCCGTCAGCGAACCTTTCGGTATCTCTCCGCTGGAAGCGATGCAGGTAGGATGCCCGTCCATCATCAGTCATCAGTCGGGTTGCGCGGAGATACTGCAACACGCCATCAAGACCGACTACTGGGATATAGACGCCATGGCAGACGCTATCTACGCCATCGTCAAGTATCCGGCTATGTACAAGAGTCTGCATGAATTAGGTCAGGCGGAGGTGAATAACATCAAGTGGTCCGATGCCGGGCTGAAAGTGCGCCGCATATACGACGGTGTGATTAATCACACGTTGTAAAGTTGAAAGTTGAAAGTTTAAAGTTTAAAGAAATCTTTAATAATTATGAAAAATATATGCTTTTGCTTCCAGATGCATAGCCCGTATCGTCTGAAGCGCTATCGTTTCTTTGAAATCGGTCATGACCATTATTACTACGATGACATGGCTACGGAAGAACACGTTAATTGGTTGGTAGAGACATCATATCTGCCGTTGTGCCACACCTTGCGCGACATGATCAACCTGAGCAAGGGTAAGTTCCACTGCGCCATCAGCGTCAGCGGCACGATGATTGAGATGTTCGAGCAGTTCAACCCGGAGATGATTGACATCCTCAAGGAGTTGGCGGCGACCAAGTGCGTGGAGTTCCTCGCCACTCCGTATGCTTACTCGCTGGCTTCGGAGTACAATGCTGATGAGTTCAAGAAACAACTCAAACGCCAAGGAGACTTAGTAGAGTCTATCTTCGGCGTGAAAGCCCAGACCATCTGGAATACTGAATTGCTCTACACCGATGAGACCGCATTCCAGTTGAACAAACTAGGGTATAAGACCATCCTCACAGAGGGGGCCAAGCATATCATCAGCTGGAAGAGTCCGAACCACGTCTATCAGTCTGCCGGTGCTCCGAAGATGAAAGTGCTGCTGCGCAATATGAACCTCAGCGACGAGTTGAGTTTCCATTTCTCCGATCCGGGGTGGGCTAATTTCCCGATGGACGCAGAGAAATACGCGAATATGCTTCAGACACTGCCGGAGGGAGATGAAATCGTGAATATCTGGTTGGGAGCCGAGACGTTTGGCGTTCGCCAGAATGCCGGAACCGGTATCTTTGATTTCCTCAAAGCATTGCCGTATTATGCCTTGGAGCGCGAAATCGGCTTCATGACGCCTGCCGAAGCTGCGAAGAAACTGGCGGCTAATGATGTGCTGTCCAGTCCGTATCCGCTGACTTGGAGCGGTGAGGCGAAAGACCTGAGCATGTACGCCGGTAATGACTTGCAGCAAGAGGCTATTCAGAAGTTATATGCCGTGGCGGAGCGCGTGCATCTGTGTCAGGACAAGAACTTGAAGACCAACTGGTTGCGTCTCCAGGATGTGAACTACCTGCATTACATGAACCACATCGACCAAGGCGAAACGCAATACGAATCTGCGTACGATGCATTCATTAATTATATGAATGTGCTGTCCGATTTCCTGCAGACGGTAGAAGAGCAGTATCCGACCACTATTGAGAACGAAGAGTTGAACGAGTTGCTCAAGACTATCCGCAACCAAGAAGAAGAGATTCAGCAATTGCAAGCCAAACTGAAGAAGGCGAAAAAGTAAATCTCAAATCATAAATCATAAATTTGAAATTTAAGCGTAGCTTAATAGTATTAGTGCTGTTGGCAGCGACCGTTATGGCCGCTGCCAAGCAGCCTCGTATCCGAACGGTAGTGCGAACCTGGACGATGCCTTCGCTGAGTGCTGTGGCGGACACCATACCGTTCCGGGATACGGTGATGCTCAATTATCACGATCTGGATGTTCAACAGCGTTACTCATTGAGCAATGCAATGAACGGAAACGTGTTAGTATCGCCTATCGAATCGCGTATAGTACGGGACAGGGTAATGACGATTGACGACCCGTTTGCGTGGAGTCTGATGCCGTATGTGAATACACCTCAGCAGCAGCGGTATTTCAATACCACCACACCATTCTCCTCTGTGGCATACAAGAGAGGTTTTGTAACGGGACACGAAGAGCACGACATCAGTTTCCTTTTTACCGGTAATATCGGAAAGCCGCTTAACTTAGGTGTGGAGATGGACTATCTGAACTCCGTCGGTCACTACGCCAACACAGCCGGCAAACTATTCCGCGGCTCGGTATGGGGCAGTTACAACGGAGCTAACTATAGTATGCATGCTGCGTTTGGATGGAGCCGATTGAGTTCGTTTGACAACGGAGGACTGAAGGATGTGGAAGATTTGCGCAGTACACTCAATGCGCAAGACCTGCCCGTCCGGCTGAATGCTATGGCGGGCTACCGGTACTTGAGCGGATACCTGCACAACCAATATGCGATCACCCGGGAACGGGATTATCACGACTCGATTGAGGTGATTGAGGATAATAGGAGGGTGAAGATAGATACTATCCGGACGGAGTACATCCCGCTGATTACATTCTCGCATATCTTCGAGTGCAACAACTCCAACCGGCGCTATCTGGAGCAAACGGCCAACCAGAGTTTCTATGACACAACCTATTTTGACAACTCCAAGACGCGGGACACAACGGACGTGCTGACTATCCGCAATACGCTGGCCGTCACTGTATGCGAAGCATACAATACCAAACTGAAGTTCGGGGTCACAGCATTCGCAATGAACGAGTGTCAGCGCTTTTTAAACGACTCCGTGCCTTACGACAGTATCTATGACTATCGCTGGACGAACAATACGTTTGTCGGCGGAGCGATACACAAGCATAGCGGAGCGAATGTGCTGTACACGGTGCAGGGACAAGTGTGCGTAGTGGGGTATAAAATCGGAGAGTTCGACGTTAACGGAAAATTAGAGACGCGATTCAAAGCGGGCAAAGACTGGATGTATATCAACGCCCGTGCGTATGCCAAAAGCGTCACCCCGCACCCATACTTGCAGCATTTCCGCTCCAACCATCTGGAGTGGGACAACACATTCGGATTTACCTATCACTTTATGGGCGGGGCTACATGGCGATACGACTATCAATGGCTCAAGCCTCGCATTGATTTTTGCTTTGAGAACATCACCCGCCCTGTCTATGTCTCCGCGGCCGACTGGAAGCCGAGACAATACAACGGCAATGTGCAGTTGATAACGGCCGATATAGGACTGGATGTCACCACTCCGTGGGTAAATCTGGAGAACCGCGCCGTCCTTCAGCATTCGACCAACGACTCCGTGATGCCCGTGCCAATGGTCATACTGCAGCATCGGCTGTATTACCACGGTACGTGGTTCAAAGCGCTGGATGCCCAGATAGGTGTGGATGTGCGCTATTTCACGCGTTATCACGCACCGATATTATGCCCCGCAACGGGTATGTTTGCCACCCAGCAGGATGTGAATATAGGTAATTATCCATGGATGAACGTCTATGCCAATTTCTATGTCCGCTCCATCCATCTGCGCTTTTTTGTGCAGTACCAACACCTGAACCATTTATTTATGAAGAATAATATTGATTACTTGGCTATGCCCGGCTACCCGACCAATCGCGACACCTTCCGCGCGGGCTTGGCATGGCATTTCTATAATTGATAATTGATGATTGATAATGATAGTATCACAGAATTTAAATAGAATTATCGTGTATGCCCAAGAGGAGGCGGAGCGCTTGCAGAGCAATAGAGTGGACGTAGCCCATTTCATGCTGGCGATTCTGCGTCTGGTGGAATGTTCGGCATACGATTTGCTGCTTCGCACCTCCTTCCGCCCGGAAGAAGGGAAAGCGTATTTTGAGCAGCAGTTACGTCTGTTACCCGGTGAGCCGGGCACACCCCAGCAGCGCACCCGGTACGCCGACCGCATTCTTCGTATTGCAGAGGGTATCAGTCGTGAGTATCGCTCTGAAGCCGTTTGCACGGTACACTTGCTGCTGGCCATCATGCGCGAGCAGGTCAATCCGGTAGCGGCGTATCTGGAGGAGGCATGGGGTATCAGTTATGACCAGTTGGTAGAACTATACGGTCAACCGCACTATAGTGCGGACCAGCCGCAGAACGGATCCAATCAGATGGGCGATGTGAATGAAGGTCCGTGGGAACCGAACCATGCACAACCGAAAGGCAAGAAGAGTGGCACGACGGCGCTGGACAAATACGGTCGTGACATGACCAAGCAAGCGGAGGAAGGTCTGTTAGACCCCATCGTAGGACGTGATGTGGAGATAGAGCGCGTGGTACAGATTCTCAGCAGGCGCAAGAAGAACAACCCTATTCTGATAGGCGAACCGGGTGTAGGGAAGTCCGCCATTGTGGAAGGTTTGGCACTTCGCATCATCGCGGATAAAGCAGGCGCGTTGCATGGCAAACGCATCGTGACGCTGGACTTGGCTTCGATGGTGGCAGGTACAACGTACCGCGGGCAGTTTGAGGAACGCATGAAACAAGTTATTACCGAACTGCAGACCCACCCTGAGATTATCCTTTTTGTGGACGAGATACACACACTCATTGGTGCAGGCAATGCGTCCGGTTCTCTGGACGCAGCGAACATCCTCAAGCCCGCGCTGGCGAGAGGCGAAGTGCAGTGCATTGGTGCCACGACGACGGCGGAGTATGCCAAGTCGATTGAGAAAGACGGGGCACTGGAACGCCGATTCCAGAAAGTGATGGTCCGCCCGACGACCGGCAAGGAGACTCTGGATATTCTGCTTAAGTTGAGTGACCATTACGCCGATTACCATCATGTGATCTATACCACAGAGGTCCTGAAAGCCTGCGTATCTTTGAGCGAACGCTATTTGACCGACCGTGCTTTCCCGGACAAAGCGATTGATGTAATGGACGAAGTAGGAGCGCGCAGTCACGCACGTCTTCAAGAGACGGACGCAGATAAGCATCCCGCTTATACCGTGACGACCGAAGATGTGGCGGGTGTAGTCAGCATGATGAGCGGCGTGCCGGTACAGCGAGTGGCTACGGCGGAGAACGAACGTCTGCGCACCATGGGCGAATCGCTGCGGCGCCGTATCATCGGCCAGGACAAAGCGGTGGAGACCGTCGTCAAAGCTATCCAACGTAGTCGTCTTGGCCTGCGGGACCCGAAACGACCAATCGGCACTTTCTTCTTCCTCGGCCAGACAGGTGTAGGAAAGACCTATCTGGCGCAGTGCCTGGCAGAAGAGATGTTCGGCAGCAAAGAGGCGATGATACGGTTCGACATGTCGGAATATATGGAGAAGCATACAGTCAGCCTGCTGGTAGGCGCCCCTCCGGGGTACGTAGCGCATGAAGACGGCGGTAAATTGACCGAAGCCGTAAGGCGCAAACCCTACTCCATCGTGCTCTTTGACGAGATAGAGAAAGCACATCCGGATATATTCAGTATCCTGCTTCAGGTGATGGACGAAGGCCGGTTAACGGACCGTCAGGGACATATGGTCGATTTCCGCAACACGATTATCGTGCTGACGAGTAACGTAGGTACGCGTCAGTTGCAGGAGTTCGGCAGCGGTGTCGGTTTCGGCATGGAGAGTATGGACCAAAAACAAGCGGACAAGACCTTGCTCAAGGCATTGCAGAAACAATTCCCGCCGGAGTTCGTTAACCGTATTGACAATATCGTCACGTTCGAGCCTCTGAGTCGCGACACTATCGGCAGGATTGTGGCTATTGAGGTCGGTCTGTTGCAGCAGCGACTCAAGACCCAGGGTCACCAACTGAGTGTGGCGCCGGAGGTGATGGGCCAACTGGTAGATCGCAGTTTTGACACCAAGAACGGTGCCCGTCCGGTCAAGCGCGCAGTACAGACTTATCTGGAAGACCCGTTAACGGAGATTTTGCTCCGCAAACCAAATCAGAAACGTATAACCATCAAACAAATACAACAAAACGTATGACAGTAGAAATTACGGACGCTAACATCAAGGATGTGATTGCGTCAGGCAAACCGGTAGTCGTTGATTTTTGGGCAGCATGGTGCGGCCCGTGTAAGATGATGCTCCCTATCCTGGAGGAGTTATCCAACGAGTATGACGGCCGAGTAGTAGTCGGCAAACTGAATGTGGACGAGAACCCCGACACCTGTGAAGAATACGGCATCATGAATATCCCTACGATGCTATTTTTCCAGAACGGAGAATTGGTCAATCGCCACGTCGGAGCATGCCGCAAACAGGATTTGGCACAGCTTTTTGACTCGATTTTGTAAAAAAAAGCATTTTTATTTGCACAAATCAAAAAAAAGCAGTACCTTTGCGCCCTATTTTGCCTCGTCGGAAGTGGCTTGCTACGATTACTTTATTCTATAACGTATAAAGTAGCCGCACTTCCTCCTCTCCGATAAAAACATCGCTACGCTAGCGTTTTAATCGGTTGTTAGAGACTAGCGAGGACTGCTAGTGAAACGATAGTCCGAGCTAAGAGCGCAGCGCAAGACGTAGCACTACACAAGCGCGGAGCGCGCAGTCGTGCGAGCCTTAGCGCAAGCGAGGGTCCGGTAGCTCAGCTGGATAGAGCAACAGCCTTCTAAGCTGTGGGTCTCGGGTTCGAATCCCGACCGGATCACAAACGTACGTGCGGATTTGTTGTCAAGCTTGCTTGTAAAACAAAGCGGAACGGATGTTTGTACTGAGCGCCCTGCGCGCAGTAGGGATTACGTAGAAATCCCGACCGGATCACAAACGTACGTGCGGATTAAAAGAAACAATGTATATTACTTACTATACATGCGTCAATTAAAAATCACAAAATCAATCACCAATCGTGAGTCAGCGAGTCTCGACAAGTATCTCCAGGAGATCGGTCGTGAGGAGTTGATATCGGTTGACCGAGAGGTAGAGTTGGCAGGTCGTATCCGTAACGGAGACCGTGCAGCGCTGGAAGAACTGGTCAGAAGTAACCTACGCTTTGTAGTATCTGTAGCCAAGCAGTATCAGAACCAAGGATTGAGTTTGCCCGATTTGATTAACGAGGGCAACTTAGGTTTGATCAAGGCCGCAGAGAAATTCGATGAAACCCGTGGTTTCAAGTTTATCTCCTATGCCGTATGGTGGATTCGCCAATCTATCCTTCAGGCCTTGGCCGAGCAGAGCCGTATCGTACGTCTGCCGCTTAACCAAGTAGGTTCGCTCAACAAAATCAACAAAGCTTATCAGCGTTTCGAGCAAGAGCACGAGCGCAAGCCGAGTGCAGAGGAGTTGGCGGATGAATTGGATATGCCGGTAGATAAGATTGCAGAGACGCTGAAGATGTCCGGTCGCCACGTGAGTGTTGATGCGCCGTTTGTAGAAGGAGAGGACAACAGTCTGATCGACGTGATGATCAACGAGGATTCGCCTAATGCGGACCGTGGTCTTATCAACGAGTCGCTCTCCACGGAAATCAACCGCGCGTTAGCTACACTTACCCCGCGTGAAGCGGACATCCTGCGTAAGTTCTTCGGCATCGGCACACCGGAAAAAACGCTCGAAGAGATAGGCGATGAACTGCATCTGACACGCGAGCGCGTTCGTCAGATTAAGGAAAAAGCCATCCGCAAACTGAGTAGCGGTCAACGAAGTCACATCTTAATGACTTACCTTGGTTAATGAAAAATGCCTCCGGAAAGGGAGGCATTTTTATTTGTGATTTGTCATTAGTCCTTTAATCAAAGAGTGTCGGCTGGTCGTTTTCCAGTTTGTTCAGAATAGCCCTCATCAGTGTTTCGCGAATCAAGCGACTGCGGTTCGCCACGCCGTATTTCTCGCAGAAACGGTCGAGAATACGTTGCTCGCGCTCGTTAAGCAAAATAGCAATCCTATGTTCGCGGGGTTGTTTTTTCACCGGGTTAGAGGGTTAGAGGATTAGGGGTTAGAAGTATAATGCAAATTTGATAGAGGGGGTAACAAAGTTACGTCCGACGGTATTGGCATAGGGGATGCCGCTCACTTCTTCGATGACGCGGATGGTGGCTTGCTGGAACTGCGCGGCAAGCACCAAGGCGATAGCCGTTTTCTCATTCAACTGGCAGCGATAGCCGAAATCCAGCCCTGCATATAGTCCGCCGAGATAATCTCTGCTAAGTCCGACGCCGTAACCCAGCGCCACACCAAAGACCGGCGCATGCTTCTGCTCCATAAACGGCAGACGAAGGGCCACCTGAATAGGCAGGAAATTATATTTCTCTTCTCCGATGAATAAACCGTGATAGCCGAGACCGCCGCCGATGAACAGATGTCGGTCGCCTATATGGTGCGAGCCGACGAGCATATCTACGCTAAAACCGCCTCCCACAGCCTGCGAAGGAATTACCGCCGGTCCTCCGGCGAGTTCCAGAAGGATAGAGGCTTTCTTGGAGGTGCCGATATTATCCTGCTCCGCCTCCTGCTCTTTTACCTCAGCCGCGTCCGTCGCCAGTATCTCCTGCACCTCCGCGCGGGGGTATTGGAATCGCGCACCGGAGGCATCGCGAACGATGACCACGTCAGCATTCTGGAGTACGATTTCTCCTTTCACGCGTGCGCCTGTACGTAATACTATTGTTTCCGCGTGCGCGCATATCGCGCACACGAGACTCAGAGCGAAGAGGACAAGTGTTTTTCTCATATCGGTTCGTTATTAACCTTTGCGGCTGCAAAATTACTACAAAAATTGCATATATGCAAGTTTTTGAGCATTTTTTGCTTGGCGGAGTGTTACTCCGCGATTATTAAACAGCCTAAGAACTATGCAGATAGCGTATATACCCTTCGGAGTAATTCACCCCCTGCTCAACGGATTTTGGCGTACCCATTCGCCAAAATACGCCTCCGAGAGGGTATATACTATCGGCGTAAACGCAGGCTATTTAATAATCGGAGACCGCCAAAGGCGGGATGCCAAAAATGCGAGAGTTGCATATATCCCGCAGGATGCGAACGTAAATTCGGAGGGAACCCACCCCGCAGGGGAAGGGGCGTGCCGAAGTACGTTTTTTTTTTGAAATATGCAAATTTTTACGCTTTTTGGTCCATTATTTCCATATCTATCTGGCTCTTATTGATGTCCGCGCGCACTATTTGTACTTGTACCGGGTCGCCGAGCACATAGTCTTCGGGGTGCTCGATAGTCTCCATATGGACCAGTCCTTCGCAATGACTGTCATCCAACTGGACAAAGAATCCGAAATCGAGGATAGAGGTGATATGTCCGGGCAGGACTTCGCCCAAACGGTCGGCAATCCAGATGGTCTGGTATAGTTTGATAGAGTCGCGTTCTGCCTGCTGCGCCTCTTGTTCGCACGCGGAGCAGTGCTCGCACATCATCTCCATCTCCTCGCGGGGCATGGTCTCTTTTTTGCCGGTCAGGATATATTTCTCCACCAGCCGATGGACCATCAGATCGGGGTAGCGGCGGATGGGCGAGGTGAAATGGGTATAATGGGAGAACGCCAGGCCGTAGTGGCCGATGTTATAGGTTGAATAGACGGCTTTGGCCTGCGCGCGGATGATCATCATATTGATCACATTTTGCATACTCTCGCCTTTCAGGTGCCGCCCGTTCTGGCGTTTGAATTTCTTCACTTCCTCCAGTTTGTCGCTGTCCGGCAAGTCGTGCACGCGGTACACAAAGGGTCGTCCGCTGCCTACGGCGGTTGCTACGGTGCGGTTTGCGAGCAGCATAAATTCCTCGATGAGATGGTGCGCGTCGTTGGGTTGCTCGAAATATATATCCGTCGGATGACCGTGTTCGTCCAGCCGGAACCGCATTTCCGGTTGCTCGATCGTCAGGGCGCCGTTAGCAATGCGCGCCGCGCGGAGTTTCTGAGCGAGGCTGTTAAGGGTTTTTAAGGCGAGGGAAATCCCTTCTGTCTGTGAAACCGTCTGTATTCTGTCAGCGAAGCGGTCTGTGCTCTGGATAATCTCCTGCACCTCGTCATAATTGAATCGTGCATCGGAACGGATGACGGTCCGGCATATCTTATGCTTGATGACGCGCGCCTCGCTATCCATCGTAAAAATGACGGACATGCAGAGCTTGTCTTCCCCGGGTCGCAGCGAACATTTATCGTTGCATAATTCCTCGGGAAGCATAGGAATGACGCGGTCTACGAGGTACACGGACGTACCGCGTTTATAGGCTTCGTCATCCACGGGTGTACCGGGCTTGACATAATGGGACACATCCGCGATATGAACACCGATACGGTAATTTACCATTTGGTCATTTACCATTTGGTCATTTATTATCTCGAAAGAGATGGCATCGTCGAAGTCCTTGGCATCGGCAGGGTCGATGGTAAAAGTGAATACATCGCGCATATCGCGCCTACGGAGTATTTCTTTCTCGTCTATCATGATTTGCTAACTCGGGTACACAAAATCTTAAAATCGGGTGCAAATTTACGAAAAATCTTGCATATCTCAAAAAAAAACTGTAATTTTGCAGCCTGTTTCGTTCAAAAAATAATAACAAACAATATATTCCTATGAAAGTTAAAGTAAGTAATGTCAATCAACCGTCGTGGAAAGAGTGTAATATTCACGCTACCCTCCCGGCTGAATTGAGCAAACTGCAAGAGCTGGCGTACAACCTGTGGTGGACATGGAATGGCGAGGCCAAAGACCTGTTCCGCTATACGGACAACGAAGCATGGCATCGCGCCGGTTCTAACCCTATCGTGCTGCTGAATACGATTAGTTATGACCGCATGGTAGAGTTGTCGAAAGATGAGAAATTCATGAAGCGTCTGAATGATGTCTATGCTGAGTTCCGCGCATACATGGATACCCCGAAAGACAAGAAAAAACCGACCATCGCGTATTTCTCGATGGAGTATGGTCTGACCCACGTACTGAAGATTTATTCGGGCGGTCTGGGTATTCTTGCGGGCGATTATATCAAGGAGGCATCGGACTGCAACGTCGATATGACGGCTATCGGTTTCCTCTATCGTTACGGTTATTTCACCCAGACGCTGAGTCCGGAAGGCCAGCAGATTGCCAACTACGAGGCGCAGAACTTCTCTAACCTGCCTATTACGCAGGTGAAGGAGGCGGACGGCTCGAATATGGTGATTGAGGTGCCTTACCCGGGTCGCACGGTCAAAGCCTATTTGTGGCGCGTAGCGGTTGGTCGTATGGACCTCTATCTGCTGGATACCGATAATGAGCTCAACAGCGAATGGGACCGCCAGATCACCCACCAACTCTACGGTGGAGACTGGGAGAACCGTATCAAGCAGGAGATCCTCTTAGGTATCGGCGGTATGCTGGCACTCAAGAAACTGGGCATCAAGAAAGATGTCTATCATTGCAACGAGGGTCACGCTGCGCTCATGGGCTTGCAGCGTCTGGTGGACCTCGTAGCAGAGGGGCTGACCTTCAATGAGGCGAAAGAGATTGTCCGTGCCAGCGGCCTCTACACCTGCCATACACCGGTGCCCGCAGGACACGACTATTTCGAGGAGGGCCTGTTCTACAAATACATGGGCGAGTATGCTGCCAAATTAGGTATCGAGTGGCATGACCTCATCGGTATGGGCCGTACGAACCCGGAGGATAACACCGAGAAATTCTCCATGTCCGTCTTCGCGCTCAATACATGCCAGGAGGCTAACGGTGTAAGCTGGCTCCACGGCGAAGTGAGCAAGAAAATGTTCAGCCCTGTTTGGCCGGGTTATTTCCCCGAAGAGCTGCACGTGGACTACGTCACCAACGGCGTGCATATGCCTACCTGGGCGGCTTCCGACTGGAAAGCGGTGTATAAGAAATACCTGCCTAAAGAGTGGATTAACGACCAGTCCAACCTCGATATGTGGAAGCCGTACAACGATATTCCGGACGAGGAGATTTGGAAGACGCGTCTCGGCTTGAAGCGCAAGATGATGGATTATATCAAGGAGAAATTCCGTGAGGACTGGATGAAGAGCCAGGGTGATCCTGCACGCATCGTCCGCGCGCTGAATGAGATGAATCCGAATAACCTGATTATCGGTTTCGGTCGTCGTTTCGCTACCTACAAACGTGCTCACCTCCTCTTCACAGACCTCGAGCGTCTCGACAAACTGGTTAACAACCCGAACTACCCGGTTCAGTTCCTCTTCACCGGTAAGGCACACCCTGCTGACGGAGGAGGTCAGGGATTGATCAAGCGCATTATCGAGATCAGCCGTATGCCGCAGTTCCTGGGTAAGATTATTTTCCTGGAGAACTACGATATGCGTCTGGCTAAGCGCCTTATCTCCGGTGTAGATATATGGCTGAATACGCCTACACGCCCGCTGGAGGCTTCCGGTACATCCGGAGAGAAAGCGCAGATGAACGGCGTGCTCAACTTCTCCGTCAAAGACGGATGGTGGTACGAGGGTTACGTGGAAGGCGCTGGTTGGGCGCTGACCGAGAAACGCACCTACGAGAACCAGGCGCACCAGGATCAGCTGGATGCCGCTACTATCTACCAGATGCTCGAGAACGAGATTATCCCGCTCTATTACGCTAAGAACAGCAAGGGTTACAGCCCCGAGTGGATTCAGTATATCAAGAAATCTGTAACCCAAATCACCCCGCGCTTCACCATGAAGCGAATGATGGACGATTATTTCGCTAAGTTCTACAACAAACTCGCCAAACGTCATAACCTCCTCTTGGCTGATAACTACAAGGTAGCCAAAGAGATCGCGGCATGGAAAGAGAACATGGTAGAGCATTGGGACGAGATAGAGGTGGTTTACAAATCAGAAAACCTGCAAAACCTCAATGTAGGCGACAAGGTTCAGATACAGGTAGAGTTGGACACCAAGAATCTGAACGACAAGGGTATCGGCGTGGAACTTGTAGCCATCCGCACCTCGACCCATAACAACGACAAACTCTACGAAGTAGAGCCGTTGCAGTTGGTTAAGAGCGAAGGTAGCCATCTCTTCTTCGAGACCACCTATCAGCTCGATTATGCCGGAGGTATGAAATTCGGATTGCGAATGTATCCGCAGAACGAACTTCTCCCGCATCGGATGGACTTCTGCTACGTCCGCTGGATTTAATCAATATAGCCTGCAGCAATGCAGGCTATATTTGTATTTTATGCAATAAATCAAAAACTCGTAGCCCCGAGCTTACAACTCTCCATTGCAGTTGCCTACTTGTCCATCCGTGAACACGTTCCCGCTAAACAATCAGTCAACTCCAATTGACGGCAAACCGTCCGGCTACTCACAAAAACAACACAAAAAAAGCCAAAAACCTATGCAGCACACGGAAGAGAACACTATTCGAATCGTACAAGAACCTAAAAAGGCTGAATTAGTCCAAGCTTGTTATGGAATTATCGGTGCCATGATAGAAGTGTACAAACAATTAGGAGCCGGCATGCCGGAATATATCTATCAAGAAGCACTAACGACAGAATTAACTGCTAATGGTTTTAATGTTCATAAAGAATTAGAATACCACCCTCGTTACAAGGGGAACGAGATGAAGTCTTATTTAAAAATGGACTTAGTTGTTGAATCGCCTATCGGTAATATTATTATTGAATGTAAGGCCCTCATGCAGTTGACTGAAAAAGAGCATTATCAGACCTTCGGCTACCTTCGCGGTACAGGCTGGCCGGTAGCCCTGCTCGTAAATTTCGGAGCTAGTCCTCGTGCCCAGATTGAGCGTTTTTATAACAATGACGGGGTTATAGAAGTTTTTTAACATATCCGTATGTTTTTGAGAGCGAAGCGCTTTTTTGTGAGCGCAGCGTGTTTTTGTAAGGCAGTCGTACGACTCAAAAAGTCGTACGGAATGGTTGATGTAGAGTTAGCCAAGGGAGCTTGCTCACTATGGGCAACTATACATTAGACATTAGGCGACATGGTTGCCGTACCGCCGCGTTTTTGATTTATAAACAGGCTGCTTCACTACTTTGTGTTTTTATGTTTTTTTCTTTAAATGGTTAGCGAAAATGGGTGTAGTTGGCTGCAAAATGTAGAAAATTTCGTTTTTTCTGCAGAAAAATTTGCACATATGAAATACTTTTAGTATTTTTGCATGCTAAAATAAAGTGAAACCATGAAACACATATTCACTACCGCTTTATTATTCATATGCCTCGCGCCCGCTTATGCGGGCTTGACTGCCCATTATGGCGCGAGGACACACGCTGTGGAAGCACTGCCCATGCAGGAGATGCATAGCCAGTGTATTATGACTTCAGGAGTCAAATACTCCTCTTTCGTTTACGAACCTTTTAATAGTGCCGCCCCATCGGAATACGTTGATGGACAAGCGCCATATAGTCCCAGCGGTCGACGCAAGTTAGGTGGTTTGGGCGGTGGTACGGATCCCGGAGAGCAGTCTAAGGAGTCACCGGTCGGCGAACCGTGGATATTAGCAGCGTTTGCACTTCTTTTTGCCGGAGTGCTCGCCTGGAGAAAAAGATACAAGAGGCGCTACGGAAGCGCTACCGAGTCTCTTCGGACTCATTTCGCATCCTCCAACACCCTATAATATATTTAATATATTATCCCGTGATTTTGAAAAAATAACCATTCAAAAGTAACTAATTACACAAGCGATATGATAAGCTTAGTATCAAATCTAAGAAACGCTAAGGCGCAGGCTGGTTGCGCCAAGTCAAACAACACATCCCTTTCCTTCAGGAGAGGGCTTGGGAGAGGCTTACTCTCCCTCCTCGCCCTCCTCACCCTCGGTGTCGGACAGATGTGGGCAGACATGGGATTCGAAAACTCTAATAATGGTATTCTTTTCTCAAGAACACCATCAGGAGGCTCGGCTGCCAACTATCGAGTAGAACATGGTCGAACAAATGACACTCAGGACGCAGGTACTATAACAGCCCTTACATTAAAAGAGTGGTATGCAAAACTATACCAGAATGAGGATAATATTTGGGGAGATGGACATATGTATTACCGCGTCTACCGACAATCCGCTTCTGCTCCTGGCTTTACCACATCTAATAAGAGTTATTTTAACTGGAATAGTTGGAATAACGGATGGAGATACCCCACTTTTGGTAATAATAGTTTAAGTGTAAACTTGATATCAGGTTTAGGAAGCGGGAAATATTACTTTGAGTACTATTTTGATGCAACTGCAACTTCTACATTGTATTGTAGCAACAATAGTAGTAACTTCAAAATTAAATTTAACATCAATCCGCCTGCTGTCAATAGCTTCACTGTTAGTACTACCGGAAGTAGTAGCATATTGTCTGGTTCAGGAACCAGTGCTGACCCATATATTATCTCTTACAATGGCAGTCTAAAGTTAACTCTTTCTGGTTCAAAAGCCAGCACAGATACAAACTCTTCGTTACAATATAACACAAGTGGGACGTGGAACACTACCACATCACGAACGATTAGTGGTATTACCTCCTCGACAAAAACGAGCGTAACCGTAAAGATGCGTTGCTACAACTCAAGTGATGACTTATCTGGCACCGAAAGTAGCAAAACCATTTATTACAAAGCTCAGGAGGTTTATTCACTAACAGTATCAAAAGGTACTGGAATCAGTTCCGTTTCGGGCTCAAATGCAAATATTACTTTGGGCACAAAATATGCTATCTCGGCAACCGTTGCAACGGGCTACACCTTTAATACCTGGACCGCGAGTCCTGCCGCCAATGGTACATTTGATAATGCTTCTAGTGCGAGCACAAACGTCACGGTTAGTAATGGTTCTGTAACCGTTACTGCTTCTGCAACAGAACGTAAATCCACCATTACGGTAACCACGGCAACTACTTCGTATGGTACGCTCAAGTTTGGTTCAACAAGCAAATCTTGGGGTTCCATAGCCTCGGTAGGTGTGGGCACAACGCAAAACATCACAGCAACCGCCGCAAGTGGATATAGGTTCGTTAGATGGAATTTGTCCGGCGCCGCAGCTTCGTCTTCCACTCTAACCAATAGCACAATTACTTTAAAAGCCGATGGTTCAGGTAGCACCGGTACTGCAACTGCCGTATTTGAAGAAGACCTAAGTTCGCCGTATGTTCTTAAAGGAGGCTCTGCATTTGGAGGAACGGCATGGAGCACTGAATTCGCTCTTACCAAGAAGACCGGACATTCAACCGAAAGTGTGGCTTATTACACCGCGACTATTTCTTCCACTAATAATGGTGCTGATGAAAATGCCAATTTTAACTTCAAAATCGTTAAAAAGGGCAGCCCAGATGTATACTATGGCTTGCATACAGATGATTGTGCGACTAACTGGTGGTACTATCGCGCTTCCGGAGAACAAACGATGGTTAGTCATAGTACGGATAAAGAGAACATTCAACTCCGTGCGGACATGACAGGTAGTTATGAAATCAAGGTTGATTACTCTACTCCTGCCTCTCCTAAAATCACCATTACTTTCCCCGGAGCATACTCTGTTACCTATAATAGCAATGGCGCAACGGGAGGTGCGATTCCTGATGTATCGGGTAGCTATTATGCAGAAGGTAGCAATGTAACGTTAGCAAAAAATACCGGTGTATTATACAAGACCGGATGTGCGTTCGGAGGATGGAATACCAATGCCGCCGGAGGTACGGAAACACACTACGCGTCCGGAGGCACACTAAGCAGCATTAATGCAAACAAAACCCTCTACGCTGAATGGAAAGACAACGACTACCACATGTATTTCTACAACAAGGATAATTGGCCAGCCGTAGCCGCTTATATGTGGTCTGCGGTCAATGATCCGGAAAGAAGTTATCCCGGCCGAACGATGTCTGTCCATCAAGGGAAAGTATATAAGATTGACTACCGCAGCAATGTACAACATAGTGTGGTATTTAACAATAACATCTCTGGGGCAGGAGAACTCAAGACCGGCGATTTGACTATCGCTGATGGCCAGAGTGGAGACCATTGGTTCTATAATGACGCAGACAAGAGCGTCACCACCGACGGTATCCACCATGGTTGGTCGCAGTATATCATGGTGGCCGATTTCCCAACATCCACTGTGGCTGCAGTAGTGGGAGAAAGAATCACCATCTCTCCTGTTTTAGCGTGGGCAGAGGATGTTACTTTCAACGACATTGAAATAACCTCTACACGTACAACCGGTGATGCAAGTGTTAATGCCATTATATCCGGAACGAACATCATTGTTTCCGGTACTACGGCCAACACTTCTGCAAAGTTCACCATCACTTATCACTACTCTACTACCACCATCACCAAGACCCTTACCGTGAATATCAAAAACGGTGTAGTTATTCAGGCGAGGATTGCCAAGACAGACAACCATTGGGTGTACACGAATATTGTCAAAATGCATTACTGGGGAACCGGAATTTCTGCAGGAGACATCACAATGAACTGGATAAAAGACGATGGTACGTACAACTACTATCAAGCATGCGTACCATTCGGCACTGACAATAAAGCGAACTTCCTCTTCTTCTACGATTACATGGACGACTATGGCACTAATACCCAATGGCGTCAAACGAACAATATCACCGATGTAACCGCATCAAAATGCTATACAATCAGTTATTCCGGCAGTGAAAGTTCGCATAGCAATTGTACTTCCTCAGGAAGTGGTTTATGTACCGATAGCTGGCAAGTCCGGGTCATAATGGGTTCTGGAGAAGTTTATACCTCCAACGCGGTAGAAGACAACACCAGTATTATCTCCTTCTTCGCACCAAGCAACGCGAATGAGACACACTCATACCGCCGAGGAGTTGTAACCTTAGAGCATAACGGTCAAACTGTTGCTACTATTTCGGCTGGTACTTTCACCGAATCCAATGTATATACTGCTAAAGTGAAAACCACTTCTGCATACGGGCTTACAAACTTAGCGCTCTACACAGGCAATTACTACATCCGCACAAATCCGTCACATGGAGGTTGGGATAATTATAAGACTGACCCGCTTAATAAAATGACGCACTTCAACCGTAACCCGAACTTCCCGAACGAGACCTTTAGTTACTATTGGGTGGATAATGTTGCTAAGACTCCGGGAGACCCCGTGAACATCAAAGCGACTGTAGCCAATGACTACAACCCTGTGCTGTGCGGTTTCTCTGCCGACGAGACGGTTACTCGTGAGGAACACGGTCTCAACCTCCGTTTCGGATACGAGCCGACGACCAATGATCTGATACGTGGCATCCTGCGGGGGTCCAATGAGAACAACTTCCTCAATGTAATCGATGGAAACACCAATAATATTTACCGCGACGCGGCATGTGGTAGCGGTACGTTGATGAATGAGTCACTATATGCTTCGCACCCAGAGTACTCGAAGATGCTGGATAAATCCAATTGGGTATATGAAATCAATGCCTATGCAAAGATTGATGCCACTCACTTTGGGGCGAATGTGTACCTAAAATCTTACTTCAATGGTATTCATTATTTGTTAGGAATGGAGAAAGATGAAGACGGCCGTGACACGGATACGCCTATTAAGTTGCCTATTATTGCTGCCGGTTCCACGTATGATACGTATAGTTTGCGGGTCGTTTATGACTTCAAGACGAACCGTCTGTTCGCAGCATGGGCTCCTGCGGATATAACGATTCGAGATAACATGACAGTGGATGCGGATGTGATGTTCTTGCGTCACGAACAGGGAGATGTCGCACAGATAAGCTTCGCCAACACTTCGGTTAAAGTTTCTGAGTTGAACAAAGCAATCTTCGCCGTGGAGATTGCAGATGACAGAAAGACATCTCTGGGCAACCGCGAGTTGCACTATTTCTTCTCGTTGCCGTTTGATTGCTATGTAAAGGACATCTTCGGTATCGGAGGATTTATGGAGTACTGGGGTATCCAGTACTATGATGGCGCAGAGCGCGCACGCATTGGATGGTTCGTAGAGACACCTACTTTCTGGAAATGGCTCGGTGAAAACGATATGCTCGAAGCCGGCAAGGGTTACCTGCTGTCCATAGACAAAAAGGCATTGCAAAACGACAATGTATGGAAGAGCGTGCATTTCATGGACTTCGAGAATGGTGTATGGAAAGATTTTGGAGAACGCTCGATATTAACACTCTATTTCCCGTCTTCAGCATCCGGATTTAGTATGGAGGCAGCAAGCGGAGTGGCGCAAACCATCACTTATCCAAATGAACCGTGTTCTATCACACGTGACGACCGCGACCAAAAAGACAGCAACTGGAAATGTATCGGCACGCCGGGTTATAAGAATATGACAATGACCGGCTATACAGCGACGACACCGGCTCCGCCTGTTTGGGACGGAAACACACCGCCTAATTTCTTGTATGAGTTCCATGAACAGACAACCAGTGCAACTTATGCCAAGGGTACTTACACGGTGGTGGATGGAAGCACGTTTACCTACCACGCCTTCCATTCCTACATGGTTCAATATGCCGGAACGATTAACTGGGGTGCTTACACCATGGGCAATGGTCCTGCAGCTATCGCCGCACGCCGCGTACAACAGAGCGAAATGAACCAACCCACCAACGTACAGATAGACTTGCTGAGTGAAGATAGCACGATGCTGGACCGCACGTTCGTTTGGCTGCGCGAGGATGCTACCACCGCCTATGACCAGAATTACGACCTGAACAAGATGGTTGAGAGCAAGGCTAATCAGATTTATTCACTATCTGACCGCAATGTTCCGTTCGCAGCAAATGTTCTGCCATACGAAACCGACACTGTTCCACTGGTAGTGAACATCTATAATCCTGGAGAATATACGTTCTCGCTCAACAAAGATGAGCATTTCGGTTTGGCACCGGTTCTATACGATATGTATAAATCCGAGCGAATAGACCTGTTGTCCTCCGATTACTCGGTAGAATTAACGAAAGGCAAATACACCGACCGCTTCTACCTGCTCTTCAGCCCTGTACGCCCGATAGCTACAGATATTGAGACCACCGAAGATGGCTCTCAACATGTGCTGAGCGGTGAAGCGATCTACGATGTTCTCGGTCGTCGTGTGAGCACGATAACTCCGGGACACCTGTACATCGTGAATGGCGAGAAACGCATTGCGCAATAAGAATCACATCGGACAGGCACCCGACAGTGACGTCCGCGATGGTCGCGAGATGGTCGCGGGATTGAGTACTAAACACCTGCTAATTTACAGCAAAGAGAGCCCTTCGGGGCTCTTTTCCGTACAAAAGCACTTTAATATTTGCGTATTTCAAGAAAAAGTAGTACTTTTGCAGCCGCAAAAGTTAAGTCACACTTTCAGAACAATAATTAGCACTATGCTTATAAATATACTGAAATCGAAAATTCACCGCGTAAAGGTGACGGAGGCCAACCTCGAGTATATCGGTTCAATCACTATTGACGAGGCGCTGATGGAAGCGGCAAATATCTATGCCGGCGAACGCGTACAAGTAGTAGACAACACCAACGGGGCACGGCTGGAGACGTATGTCATCACCGGCAAACGCGGTTCCGGATGCATCTGCATCAATGGCGCAGCTGCGCATCTGATTAACGTAGGTGACACCGTCATCATCATGGCCTATGCGCTCATGACGCCCGAAGAGGCGAAGAGTTTCAAACCCGCTATCGTCTTTCCTGTGAATAACCGTGTGTAACTACGAAAGAAAAATGCGCAGTCATTTCGGCCTACGCGGCCTTGAGCGTAATTGCCTCTTAACCGGCTTGCGAGCGAGCCTCGCAGCCGCCTAGTAGCCATTCACGCTTGTTATCGCCCCTAATGGACGACACATGACTGCTTACAAAAATATCCCTGCGGGATTAGAAAATACCAAAAATATGGCAGATAAGACCATCATCCATATCGTAGAAGAACCCCGACGAAAAGAGTTAATTGACATATGCTATGGAATAATTGGTTGCATGCAGCAAGTACATAACCAATTGGGAGCCGGATTACCGGAATATATCTACCAAGAAGCATTGGCTACAGAACTAACTACTAACGGCTTCACTATCCACAAGGAATTAGAATACCACCCGCTCTATAGAGGCCGGCAAATGAAAGCCTACTTAAAAATGGATCTGGTAGTAGAGAGTAACATAGGCAATATTATTATCGAATGTAAAGCCCTCAGCCAATTAACCGAACGGGAACACTATCAAACTTTCGGTTATCTGCGAGGAACAGGTTGGCCTGTTGCCATTCTTGTGAATTTCGGTGCAAGCCCAAAGGCACAAATTGAGCGGTATTATTACGAGAACGAAGTCATAAAAGTATTTTAAGCAGTACATCAAAATTTATTTTTTTCATTTTTGTAAGCGAAGCGCATTTTTGTAAGGCGGTTGGACGGCACTATCGGTGCCGGACGGAGGCTAAGCGGACAAAGACGAGCGTTGAGTTTACTCACAAGACCGGCTTGGGACGGTTAGGCAAAGGCGCATTAAGCGCTGAACCGCCGCATTTTTGATTTAATAAGGCATATAATATGGCATTTTTTGAATTACATAGCGAGGCGAAGGGTGTCGGGCCGCGAGCGGGCGTGATACACACCGACCATGGCGACATACGCACGCCTATCTTCATGCCCGTCGGCACCGTCGGGACCGTCAAAGGCGTGCAGCGCAAGGAGCTGGAGGAAGATATCAAAGCGCAGATCATCCTGGGCAACACCTATCATCTGTTCCTTCGTCCGGGTACGGAGATACTCCGCCAGGCGGGAGGACTGCACCGTTTTGAAGGCTGGACACGGCCTATCCTCACCGACAGCGGCGGTTTTCAGGTCTTCAGCCTGACGGACATCCGCAAGATGACCGAGGAGGGCGTACATTTCAGTAGCCATATAGACGGCCGCAAACTGATGTTCACGCCTGAGAACGTGATGGATATACAGCGGGAGATAGGCGCCGACATCATCATGGCTTTCGACGAGTGCTGTCCAGGCACGGCGGATAAGAAATACGCGCAAGACTCCATGAGCCGCACCCACCGCTGGTTAGACCGCTGTATTGCGCAGTTTGACGGTACGGAAGACCTGTACGGCTACAAGCAGCACTTATTCCCCATTGTGCAGGGTTGCACATACGCGGACTTACGTCAGGACGCCTGCAAACGGTTGCGCGACCTCAACCGAGACGGCTATGCTATCGGCGGACTGGCAGTAGGCGAACCGACCGAAGTGATGTATGAGATGATCGAGGTTTGCAACGACATACTGCCTACGGATAAACCGCGTTATCTGATGGGCGTCGGTACGCCGTGGAATATACTGGAAGCTATCGCCCGCGGCGTGGACATGTTTGACTGCGTCATGCCGACCCGTAACGGACGTAACGGCATGATTTTCACCTGGAATGGCGTGATGAACATGCGCAACCGGAAATGGGAAAACGATTTCACGGAGTTGGACCCGAGTGGCTGCAGTTATGTGGACCACGCGTACACACGCGCGTACGTTCGTCATTTAATACACGCGCAAGAGATGCTCGGCCTGGAAGTGCTGTCTATCCATAATCTCGCTTTCTATCTCGAGCTGGTCGGTAAGGCTCGCGAGCATATTCTCGCCGGAGACTATGAGGCATGGATGAAGAGCGTCATGCCTAATATAACCAGAAGGTTATGATTTGTCATTTGTGGTTTGTGATTTGTAATTTGTGATTTGAAGCTCCTCGACTGGTACATAATCAAGAAATTCCTCGGCACGTTCTTTTTCTCCATTGTGCTGATTTTGTCTATCGCTATCGTGTTTGACCTCACGGAGAAGATGGACGATTTCTTTGAGCACCAGGTGCCGCTGAGGGAGATCATACTGGAGTACTACCTGCCCTTCATCCCGTATTACATGAATATGTTCAGCTCGCTGTTCATCTTCATCTCCGTCATTTTCTTCACCAGTAAGATGGCGGGTAATTCGGAGATTATCGCTATTCAGGCGGCGGGCATGAGTTATCACCGTCTGATGCTGCCTTACGCGCTCTCCGCCACATTGCTGTTTGTGCTGTCCATGTGGTTGGGCGGCTGGGTGATACCGAAGAGTTCGGCGCATATGCTGGCGTTCACGGACAAGTATGTGGAGCATTTCTCGACAGAGAACGCCCGTAACATGCAGTTGGAGGTGGAGCCGGGCACGATTTTCTATGTAGAGTCCTTCCAGAAACGGTCTAATATCGGCTACCGCTGTTCGATAGACCATTTTGACGGCAAGACCTTAGTATCCCGTATGGTGGCAGACCGCATATATTACGACTCGCTGTACAACTGGCATCTGGACCACTATACTCTCCGTACGTTCACAGGTCTGCGCGAGCAGTTGGAGCGGGGGGAACGCAAAGATATCGTAATGCCTATCACGCCGACGGAGATGTTCATCACGGCGCAACAGGCCAAACAGATGACGACGCCGGAGTTGCGCCATTACATGGAGCGGCAGCGCGAACGCGGAGCAGGCAATGTGAAGGCATTCGAAGTGGAGTACCATAAGCGCTGGGCTTCGCCCTTAGGGGCATTCATCATGACGTTTTTAGGCGTGATGATATCCAGCCGCAAGGTACGCGGAGGAATGGGAAAGAACCTCGGTATCGGTATTATACTGACAGCCGGATACATCCTTTTCTCCACCGTCAGCACCACTTTCTCCGTGAATAACGTGATGTCACCGTTCATGGCGGCATGGCTGCCGAACTTAGTCTTCCTCGCGATTTCCATACCGCTGTATATGAGAGCAAGCAAATAGCGGGTTAGAGGGTTAGAGGGTTAGAGGGTTAGTGGATTAGAGGATTAGTGGATTAGTGGATTAGAGGATTAGTGGATTAGAGGGTTAGAGGATTAGTGGATTAGTGGATTAGTGGATTAGAGGGTTAGAGGTTGGAGAAAATAAAAAAAGAGCGCCCTCTCAAGGACGCTCTCGTTGTACATAAGGGCCAATCTCCTTTGTACTGCGCGCGAGGCGCGCTGCTTTTACCGCAATTCGATGCGGCGACGCTCCATGTGGTCTCCCACTTTGGCGTAGAGTCGATAGGTACCTGGTACCAATTCAAACTCCACATAATTGCCACGCTCTTTGAGGAGCAGTTTGCCATTCATCGAATAGATTCGTGCTTCCTCCAACTGAGTGGCCGTTACCACCAGAGTATTTTCGCGGAAGCGAACAGTAAAATTATCAGTGCTTTTTGCAGCCTCCGCTACGATGACTCCTGTTAACAGCACAACCACCGTGGTGATTGCAATAAAGAAACGTCTCATAATTGTTCCTTTCTTTTAACAGACTAATACCATTTTTCGTTCGCGCCAATGCGTGGGCATCCCGCGATGTTCGCGTAACCTTGAGAGCAGGCGTCATCGAAAAACGGTGCAAAAGTACTGCCTTTTCCGAACACCCGCAAATAATTGACGCAAAAAGTGTTATTTTTCTTCAAATTGAATAGTGAAGTTGACAAATTATCATTCACTCCTGCGCATAACTGACATTTTGCTATTTGCATTTTGCAATTATAAAAAATTATCTCCACCTGTTTTTTCTTCGAGGTTTGAACGGACTCTTAACGGACTCGTCACCTGTTCATAACTTCCATTTTGCCTCTTTGATACATATGCAACACTTTTACGCCCAATAGGACAGTTTTTAGCGCCAAATTGTAAACTATAGTTAGCAAAATTCAATTTATTAGCACATTTTGGCACAATAAGTTGCACAATTCCGAGAAAAGTACTATCTTTGCAGACGTTTTAAACACTATTTACTCATGCAACAAACGTCGCATGTGATGTTTTTTTTATTTTTTTAGACAATAAAAGTACTTATGCATATGAAAAAGGTATTAGTTTGTTTACTCACACTTACATTGATGTCCCTCTCCGCTTGGGCCGGAACGTGGACAAGTGGCTCCACCACGATTACAACCTCCGGCTCTACCCTAACCGTTTCAGGAAATGGAGCCATGGCGGATTATAGTTATTCAGGAACTCGTTCCTGGATTAGTAATTCAATCACAAAAATTGTGATAGAAGAAGGAGTTACACACGTTGGTGCTTATGCATTTATAGAAGCATCTTATGTTACTCGTGTAGACATCTCAACATCTGTAACAAGCATCGGAGAAGGGGCTTTCGCCTCTTGTTTCAAAATAGACGACATCTACTATACCGGTTCTCCGAACGAATGGGCTTCCATTACTTTTTCCGATGATGCATCTAATCCATTCGGAGATTCGAATGCCAGTAACCACAAAATGCATTTTTATGGATGCACTAACACCTCAACAACTTTGACGCTTGAACCAGGCATAGAGCGAATTAATGACTATGCGTTTTACAACATGAAAATTGCCAACCTGAATATTCCCGGTTCTGTAACTTATATAGGACGCTGGGCATTCAAGTGCAAAATATCCGGTCAAGTATGCGTGAATCGCGCCACCCCTCCCTCAACAGGCTTTGAGTCCTTCTCATATACAACCGCAGCCAAGTTATACGTACCCAGCGGAAGCCAATCTACTTATCAATCGGCCGGCAAACCTTGGTATAGAAGCAGTTACGGGGCAAGTGACGGAGCAAGTAGCGTGACTGAGCAGGCCGTAAGCGGCACATTAAGCGCATCATATGGCTCCGGTGTCACATGGACTTTAGGCCAAGACGGAATACTTACTTTTGATGCTTCCAGTCCTTCTGCCTCGAAATCCATCACACTTGCAGCGGGAGGCGACTATCCATGGGGCTATTTCCGCCGATTAGTACACAAGGTAAGACTGAGAGGCGAAATAACCGCTTTAGGTAATGCGTTAGCGTATCACTGGTTCCTATCCGGACTTATTTTGGACCAAAATACAGTTCCTACATGCTCTAAGTATATTGCGTCCACTAATCTAACTTCTGCTGCGTCCTATAGTTCGCTTTATAATTCATGCAATCCTTTATTGATGGAGGTAAAGCTCTCCAGCCTGCTTTCTCCTACTCAGGCAGCAAAATTAGAGACTGCCCCGTGGAATGACGGGCATTGGCAGATTGCGATTGATGATGAGGTAGTGGTAGATGAGAACAGCGCCGACAATCTGGAGCTATTTGATGCTATTCAGACGTATGTAGATGTGCCGTTCACAATGCGCTTGGAGCGCTCTGTCAGCAATGCGTATTATAACACATTCTGCTCGCCAATAGACTTAGACGCAGAGACGGTAGAAGCTACTTTTGGTGCCGGAACACAAATTCATGAGTTAGCAAGTACTTCTTATGACGAAGAGGCTAACGAGTTGACGCTCGAATTCGCTGATTCACAGAATTATATGGAGGCCGGAGTGCCTTATCTCTTCAAACCGGCGAACAGCGTTTCCAACCCCACTTTTACGGATGTTGACCCGACTGCAGTAGCCACCGCGGAAGGCGCAGTAAATGCTCCGCATGTCACTTTCTTTGGCACATTGGAACCTGTAGAAGTTACATCGTCGCAGATAGATGCAAAGAACTTCATCTTCCTGCTGGCGAACAATCAGCTGACTTGGGCCAACGGCGGTACACTCAAAGCCATGCGTGCATACTGGTTACTCAAAGACGGAGTGTCTTCACGCGCACTAAGCCGCCGACCGATTATGCGAATCGGACAGTCGGCACAAGGCATTGAAGAAGTCTCAGGAGATTGGAGACAGGAAACCGGAGACGGAAAACAGGTGACGGGACGCAAAGTGCTGCGCGACGGACAACTGATAATCGTTCATGAAGGAGTTGAATATAATGCACAAGGAATAAGATTATGAAACGCAACTATACACAACCTGCTACGCAGGTAACACACATAGCCCCGATGTCCATTTTAATGGCAAGCAGCAACGCTTTCCATATTTCCTCCAATACTCCGTTGGATTTTGCTACCGGCGGTGCCAATGCCGGAGGAGGAGTGTAATCCATCAGAGATGGATATTTGCCATTTGTAATTTATAATTTGTAATTTAAACAACATAACATGAAAAAAATTTTTACTATTTTGGCGCTGTGCGCCATGATGTTGGCAGCCAATGCGGCCACGTACAATTATCTGTGCGCCATTACCGATTTAACGGTAGACACCCTGGCCAGTAGTACCAAAAATCAGTATATCTTGTCTTGGACGCAAGTATGTAAGAATATTGCTGAGTATAGCAGCAAGCCGACCACAACTTATACGACGACGGTAAAATTGTATCTGAACTCCGACGACCGTACTTTGGACGGCGTCTATACCACCGAAGGTGCCAGCGAAACTAGCACCAGTTCGAACGTCAATGACCAAACCATCGGTCTTGTGCTCTCTGAGCTCTACTATGGTAGCACGCGTCGTTTACTTCGCACCGACTCGCTTTCTACGTTTATTATTAGCCGAGAGCCCGACGGACGTTATAGTATTAGTGGAGGACGTCTGTGCTTCACCGCTGCTGCACTGCAAGACAGGAATAAAAACACCTATGTGTACAACTATTGCTACGCAGAGGAGGATATTCTGGAGCAGGGTATTTCTCCTACGCCTTATGTTTTCGGATATGACGACCAGTTTACTGAGACGAAGACAGCGTATGATCTGACGGTTTCCGGCATCAACATGGAGTATAGTGCGTCAGACTACGGTGAGCACCGCTATTTTCTCACGCTCGCCTGCACCGGCACCAACCGCACCAATGGCGATGTGCGAAACTATGAAGTACAACTGGCATTGTATAGCGAAAGTGAGGATAGTTTTATCGGTTCGTATTCAACACATGACAGCAGCAAAAAACTGCTCTGGGCATCTAATTGCTATGTCAAAGACTTGCAAATCAGCAAGCAACGCAACCTAGCAAACGACTCTATCAGTGGCGTAGAAATTACATCAAAAGGGGATAACAAATTCCATTTCAATGGAGGTCCGCTTATCTGCACCGACGTGGATATGAATTATTTCCAGGTATATCATATTTGGCGCGTCACGGAAACCCATTATTACTATTTCAGCAATAATGACGGAGCCGGTTTTGACTTCAGTTGGGATGGCGAGAAAGCCATATTGATTGATAATCCGCAAGCAATAGAGGACGTCTACTCTACGTCCTCCCTCAACGAGAAAGGCCGCAAAGTGCTTCGCGACGGTCACCTTTTCATAGAGCAAAACGGCGTTCTTTACAATGCGCAAGGAGCAGTAGTGAAATGAAACGTATATCACTTGTGATAATAGGATGTGTGGCAGCGGTGCTTAATGCCGCTGCTGCCTTTAATCTGACCGCCAGCAAAGTGACAATCCAGGACCTGACGGTCGATAAGTATAATTTCTTCGTCACCGTAGAGGCCTCCACTTCTTCCGGTGAATATGAGGTGGCTTTTGACGTGTGGCCCGCTACACGCTCCGCTATCGGCAGTTTCTCTTCCAACGATAAAACGATTGGTTATGTGAGCAGTTATGTCCATAAGACCAAGGCCAACGGGTCCGCCGTTAACATGTGGTACGACTGTTCCGAAGATTCGCCTATCAGCCTCAGCATCGTCTCTAACGGGGATGGTACATGCACGCTGAGCGGTTCAATCACCGCTACGCGTAACGGCACGGCTTATACCTATAACATTGCTGAATTCAAGTTTGACTACGAAGAGGGGCCTGTCACACCGGATCCGGGACAAGATCCATACCGATTTGAACCTGCCACACCTACTACAATTAATTTCATTGGAGACGTGGTCAATTTCCGGGAACGCACCGGATATATCGAAGTGACGCTCAACGAGATGGCTAACGAGACCTACGACTGGATTGAACTACGCCTGTTGTCCGATGAATTGGCTATGCCGGCCGGTGATTATACGATTAACGACAGCGACGCCAAAGGCTCTCTCACCGCCTCCAAAGGATATTTGGGCAGCACACTTGGCGATGACCCGTGTTACGTAGCCATCCGTGCTGACAAAGAGGATTGGGGGCAATATACCCCGTATTATCTGGAAAGCGGCACCCTGAACGTGGCATACAACGCCAAAGGCGACACTATTTTCGTTACCGGCACCGTTATTTCACATAACGGCTCAACGATTAATGTGAATGTGCGAAGTTATAACATGCTGTATGACCCGTACGCCATTCCTCCCGAGCCGGAGTTCGTGACGTTAGCCATTGATACAGTGATGGTTACTTATCGCAGCGACCTTTCAGACAGTACTGCCAACACCTACCAATACACGTTCAATTTCTTCTATTCGCAGAGCGATTATCCGAATGTGCTGGTAGATGCCATTCTCAAGCAGCCGATGCAACTGGTAGCAGGTACATACACGCTCGAGGCCAACGAGCTATCCGGTCTCGCACTCTTCCAAAATCAGGAGGATTATAACTCCTGGTTCTTTGGCGGTGAGCCGTATGTATTCGAGACCTCACGACTGACACTTACAGAGGGTACGGAAGGTAAATGGACCTACGCCATGTTCATCACCGACACGCTTGGTAGCGAGTATAATTTTTCTTTCTCGCAAGCACCGCATATAGTGCATTATCCTCAAAGCGGTGAAGAGACCGATCCGAAAGACAAGCCTTATGCAGACGAACTCAAGCAGACCGCCACTATCAGCACAACAATGGATGTGATAGAATGGAAAACCACAACCGTAGAGCAAGACGGCATTCTGGATATTATCCTTACTCAGCAGGCGGCAGATGTCAATGGTCTGCGAGCCTATTTGCATCTGGGTATGTACACCTCTGTGGCCTATCCCGAGTCCGGGGCTTATCCGGTGAACGATAGCGAGACAGAAGGATCCTTCAGCGCATCGCCCGGACGATTCGGGAACACGCTTATCCCTTGCTATCTGATGTTAGTGGACGGTGACGGCTGGGCGCACAGCGTTTGGTATATCGTGAATGGAACAATCAATCTGAGTTATAACAGCACTAACCAACCCATTCTTTCCGGAGAATGTACATCCTATTTCGGTTCTACCATCCGTTTCTCTTACTCCCCTATAGCCGAAGGAATAGAGGATGTGGAAAGTGGAAAAGTGAAAGGTGAAAGGAGAAAGGTTATTGAGAATGGGCAACTCTATTTGATGTACGAAGGAGCGATGTACGATGTACAAGGGCGAAAAATGCAGTAAAATAACCCGAATTTATCGAAAAGTGGCATACACTCTTGTGTATGTCATTTTTTTGTAGTAATTTTGCGCGATTTTTTATTTTGGCTTATTGCGGCCATATAATCAAAGATTATGCAAAACATTCGAAATATAGCAATTATTGCGCACGTCGACCACGGCAAAACAACGCTCGTCGACAAAATGCTGTACACGGCAAAAGTGGTCAGCAATCAGCGTTCAGAATTCAGCAATCAGCCACAGGAGTTGATTCTGGACAACAACGATTTGGAACGCGAACGCGGCATCACTATTCTTGCAAAGAACGTTGCCATTGAGTACAAGGGCACAAAAATCAACATCATTGACACTCCGGGTCACGCCGATTTCGGTGGTGAGGTGGAGCGTGTGCTCAATATGGCAGACGGCGTTCTGCTGCTCGTTGACGCCTTTGAGGGTGCGATGCCGCAGACCCGTTTTGTACTGCAGAAAGCGCTGGAGATCGGGTTGAAGCCCATCGTAGTGATTAACAAAGTGGACAAACTGAACTGCCGTCCGGATGAGGTGCAGGAAGAAGTATTCGACCTCATGTGCAACCTGAACGCGACAGACGACCAATTGGATTTCCAGACGCTCTATGGTTCAGCCAAACAAGGTTGGATGTCTACCGACTGGCGCAAGCCGACTACGGATCTGACCGATCTGATGGATGCAATCTTAAAGTACATCCCTGCACCGGAAGACAATCCCGGCACACCGCAAATGCTCGTGACCAGTTTGGACTACAATAGTTATGTAGGACGTATCGCCATCGGACGCGTTCATCGTGGCGAGTTCAAAGACGGACAGAACGTGACTCTGGCTAAGAAAGACGGCACGATGGTCAAAACCAAGATTAAAGAGCTACACACTTTCTCGGGCATGGGACACGTGAAGACCGATGTAGTGAAGAACGGCGACATCTGCGCCATGATCGGTATCGACGGTTTTGAGATCGGCGACACGGTATGCGACTACGAGAACCCCGAACCGCTCAAACCGATTGCGATAGACGAGCCGACGATGAGCATGACGTTCTGTATCAACGACAGTCCTTTCTTCGGACAGGACGGTAAGTTCGTGACCAGCCGTCATATCCAGGACCGCCTGAACAAAGAGCTGGAGAAGAACCTCGCTTTGCGTGTAGAGAAAGGCGCCGAGGAGAGCAGTTGGCGTGTATATGGCCGCGGCGTGCTGCATCTGAGCGTACTCATCGAGACCATGCGTCGCGAAGGATACGAGCTGCAAGTAGGTCAGCCGCAAGTAATCATCAAAGAGATAAACGGCGTCAAGTGCGAGCCGGTAGAGAGTCTGACGGTCAACACGCCGGAAGAGTGTTCGGGCAAGATCATCGAGTTCGTGAGCACCCACAAAGGCGAGATGACAAAGATGGAGATGATCAACGACCGCGTACACCTGGAGTTCACTATTCCGAGCCGCGGTATCATGGGAATGCGTACATATGTGATGAACGTGAGTGCCGGCGAAGCCATCATGGCACACCGTTTCCTGGAATACCAACCGTGGAAAGGCGAGATAGTAAAGCGTAACAACGGCTCGCTCATCGCCATGGAGTCCGGAACGGCATATGCATATGCGCTGGACAAACTGCAAGACCGCGGTAAGTTCTTCATCGACCCGCAGGAGGAAGTGTATGCCGGGCAGGTAGTAGGCGAAAACGCCAAAGAGGGCGACATCGTCATCAACGTGACCAAGAGCAAGAAACTGACGAACATGCGTTCGAAGAGTGCCGACGACAAAGCCGTTTTGCCTCCACCCGTTCGTATGAGCCTTGAGGAAGCCTTAGAGTATATCAAAGAGGACGAGTACGTAGAAGTAACGCCTCATGCCATGCGTATCCGCAAGATTATACTTGACGAGCTCGAGCGCAAAAGAGCGGGAAGAGCGTAAAGTGAAAAGTGAAAAGTGAAAAGTGAAAATTGAAATTATTATATTATGAAAATTGAACAAAGCGAATTGAAAGACCTGAAGGGCGTTGTATCGATTACTATCGAGCCGGCCGATTATCAGGAAGAAGTGAACAAAGAGTTGAAACAAGTGCGTCAGAAAGCACAGATGCCGGGATTCCGTCCGGGCATGGTGCCTGCCGGTCTGGTTAAAAAGATGTACGGCAAGGGTATTCTGGCGGATGTATTGAACAAATTAGTGGGCGAGAACCTGCAGAAGCACATCGAAGAGCAGAAACTGGCTATCTTAGGTGACCCGCTGCCCAATGAGGAGCAGGGCAAGATTGATCTCGACCACGACGATACATTCACTTTTGCCTTTGACATTGCAGTTGCACCGGAGTTTGATGCCAAGTTGACTGCAAAAAACAAACTGCCGGAGTACACGATTGCCGTGACGGACGAAATGGTGAACAAGCAGGTAGAGGCCTATACGAACCGTTTCGGAGAATATATCCCTGAGGACAAGGAGAAAGGGACAAAAGCAGAAGTTAAACCCTGCAAAGTAGATGCAGAGCTGTATGCAAAAGTATATGGAGCAGATGCACCGAAAGACAAGAAAGGTTTCCTGGCTAAAGTAAAGGAAGACATCGAGCGCAGTCTGTCAGAGGAGAGCAGATACCGTTTCGGCATTGATGCGAAAGCGGCTATTCTGAAGAAAATGGAGAAAGTGGAGTTCCCCGTTGACTTCCTCAAACGTTGGGTGCTTGCCACGAACGAGAAAATGACGGCCGAAGAATTGGAGAAAGACTTCGACAAAATGCTGGAGGAGTTGAAATGGCATTTGGCGAAAGACCAGTTGATGAAGGAATATAATATCAACGTGGAGAAAGACGAAGTGGAGAACTTCGCAAAGCGGATTGCCAAGATGCAGTTCATGCAATACGGCCTGATGAACATCGAGGACGAGCACTTGACCAACTACGCGAACGAGATGCTGAAGAATGAAAACCAGTTACGCGGTATCGTTGAGCGTGTAGTAGAAGACAAAATCTTTGAGGCACTGAAAGGCGTGGCGAAAATAGAGCCGAAGACTGTAAGCCAGGAGGAGTTTGATAAACTGTTCAAGTAACGAACCAGTCAACCGGCCAACTATATTAAGATGACACATATACATTTCATAGCGATTGGCGGAGCGGCGATGCATAATCTGGCATTAGCCGTAGCTTCCAAATCAGGGTACATCGTAACGGGTTCGGATGATGAGATTTTCGATCCCGCGCTGACCCATTTGCGCGAGGCCGGCATACTGCCGGACGAGATGGGTTGGCACCCTGAGCGTATCACACCGGACATTGATGCTATCATCCTCGGCATGCATGCGCGCGAAGATAATCCGGAGTTGGTACGGGCGAGAGAATTAGGGATTAAGATATACTCGTTCCCGGAATACCTCTATGAGCAAACGAAAGACAAAATCCGCATCGTCGTAGGAGGCAGTCACGGAAAAACGACTACCACATCCATGATTTTGTATGTGCTGCAGCGTTTAGGCATCGAAGCTGATTATATGGTGGGCGCGCAGATAGAGGGCTTCGAACGAATGGTGCGGCTGAGCGACACTGCGAAATATGCGGTATTCGAGGGAGATGAATACCTCACTTCCCCACTCGACCTACGGTCTAAATTTCTCTGGTATCACCCGCATGTAGCTATTTTGACGGGAATCGCGTGGGACCACATCAATGTATTCCCCACTTTCCCCGAATACGTGGATACCTTCCGTAAGTTCGTCCATTCCATTGAACCGGACGGCAGTTTCATATACTACCAAGGCGATGAGAACCTGCGTAAGATTGCGGAAGAAGAAATCGTAAATCGTAAATCGTCAAATCGCAAATTGAGCATCATTCCTTATGATGCATATGAAGGCGATGTAGCAATGCAGGTTTTCGGACGCCATAATATGCAAAATATGCAGGCTGCTATGCTGGCATGCCACTGCATCGGCGTGTCACCGGACGATTTCTACCGTGAGATCAGTACGTTCACCGGCGCAAGCAATCGTCTGGAGAAGATAGCTGAGACAGCAGAAAGCGTTGCCTACAAAGATTTTGCACATTCGCCAAGCAAATTGAAAGCGACTATCAATGCCGTGCGAGAGCGCTACCCCAAGAAGAAACTCATCGCATGTATGGAACTCCACACATTCAGCAGTTTGATGGCTGAGTTTCTACCGCAGTACAAGGGTTGCATGGCAGAGGCAGATGTGGCATACGTCTATTTTAATCCAAAGGTGATTGAGCATAAGCGCTTGACACCGATTACAGCAGAAGAAGTACGGGAAGCGTTTGGCACGGAAAATGTAGAGGTCTTCACAGAGAGTCTTGCACTTCAACTCAAATTGCAGAGCCAGGATTACCACAACACTGCACTTCTGATGATGTCAAGCGGGACTTTCGATGGAATTAATGTCAACGAGTTTGCAGAGCAACTCCTTGGCATTTGACATTTGACATTTTAGATTTTACATTTTATGGATAAGCAAACAAAACGCGATTATTTATACATGCGTATGGCGCGTACGTGGGCGGAGAACAGTTATTGCGTTCGCCGCAAAGTAGGCGCATTACTTGTTAAAAACCAGATGATCATCTCTGATGGGTATAACGGTACTCCTTCGGGATTCGAGAACATCTGTGAGGACGAAAACAACGTCAGCAAACCGTACGTGCTACATGCTGAGGCTAATGCACTGACCAAGGTAGCTCGGTCGAACAACAGTTCGGACGGTGCAACTTTATACGTCACTGCCAGTCCTTGTTTGGAGTGCTCCAAACTGATTATTCAGTCAGGCATCAAACGTGTGGTATATGGCGAGAAATATCGCATAATGGATGGCGTCGAGCTTATCCAACGCGCAGGCATTGAAGTGGTCTTCCTCGACGATCAAAATCAAGATGCTTAAATTACAAATCACAAATTACAAATGAAGAAATATCTTCTTCCTACATTGACAGTATTGGGTGTAGCGCTGGGTATTTTTATCGGTACAGCGCTCAGCCAGAAAGCTAACGCTCAGCGTATATACTACCGTAACGGGCAGTGGCAGTTGGAGCAATCGAAAGTGGACCGATTGCTGCAATTGATGGAGAGTGTATACGTGGACGCGATTGATGTGGATAGTATTACCGACGAAGTGATGACAGAGTTGGTACAAAAACTGGACCCGCACAGCGCATACATTCCCAAAGAGGATCTGGAGATGGTGAACTCGGAATTGGCGGGCTCCTTCTCGGGCATCGGCGTCCAGTTCACTATTCAGCAAGACACTGTACGTATTGTTGCTGTTATTGCCGGAGGTCCGAGCGAGGGTGTCGGAGTACTGGCCGGCGATAAACTGATTACTGTGGATGACAGCCTGTTTGTAGGCAAGAAAATCAACAACGAGAAAGTGATGCGTACGCTGCGAGGCGAGAAGGGGACGAAAGTGAAGATTGGTGTACTGCGTGCCGGCGAACCGGAACAGCTATACTTCACTATCACGCGCGGAGACATACCGGTTAATTCCGTAGATGCGAAATTTGTCATTGATCACAAGGATGGTAAGATTGGTTTTATCCGCGTGAACAAATTCGGCGAGACTACTTATCGAGAGTTTCTGACGGCATTAGCGGAGTTGCGCGCACAGGGGGCAGCTAAGTATATCGTGGACCTGCGCGAGAATAGCGGTGGATATATGGACCAGGCGATTCGTATGGCTAATGAATTCCTCAAACGGGGTGAGTTGATTGTTTATTCCGAAGGTCGCGCATACCCGCGTTTTGAAGCCAAGGCCGATGGTTCGGGGCGGTTCAAAGAAGTACCGTTTGTGGTGCTGATAGATAATTTCTCGGCCTCAGCGAGTGAAATCTTTTCCGGCGCAATGCAAGATAACGACCGAGCGATGATTATCGGACGGCGCTCGTTCGGGAAGGGACTGGTGCAACAACAACTTCCTTTTGATGACGGCAGTGCAGTTCGCTTGACGGTAGCCCGTTATTACACGCCATCCGGTCGTTGCATCCAAAAGCCATACACATTAGGGGATCAAGAGGATTATGAAAAAGACCTGTTGGAGCGCTTTGAGCACGGGGAGTTATATTCGGCAGACAGCATTCACTTTACAGACACAACGGTTTATTATACCAAAAGCGGGCGTAAGATGTATGGTGGCGGAGGTATCATGCCGGACGTGTTCGTAGGCCGCGATACAACGCTTAATACTCCCTGGTATAACCGCTGCGTAAACTTGGCATACACCTACCAGTTTGCATACCAATATACGGATAAACACCGCAAAGAATTGGTGAAGTATAAGGACTGGCAGTCGCTGGAGAAATATCTGCTTAAGCAAGATATACTGCGCGAGTTCGTAGCTTTCGCCAAAGAGAAAGGTGTTGAACCGAACGAAGCGGAGATAGCGAAATCGAAACCGTTAATGGTGCGGATTCTCAACGCCTATATTGTTCGGAATATACTTGGCGACGACGGTTTCTTCCCGCTCTTTGAGCGCGATGATGAGATAACGAAGAAAGCAGTGGAAGTACTTACAAAGTAATCGTGTAAAAGTTTATAAAACAGGCTCGCTTGATGGCGAGCCTGTTTGGTTTAAAGTGCCTTTAGTGCGGCGAGTACAAAGCGATAGAATTTCTGCACTGTAGCGATATTCACACGCTCATCCGGGCTATGCGGATGTTCAATAGTCGGGCCAAAGGAAATCATCTCCATTCCTTCGTATTTGCTGCCGATGATACCACATTCGAGACCTGCGTGAATAGTGACGATGCGGGGTTCATTACCAAATTCCTGCACGTATGTCTCTTTCATCGTTTTCAGCAGCCCGCTCTTGAAATTGGGTTTCCATCCGGGATAGGCACCGCTGAATTCCACCTCTGCCCCCGCGAGAGAGAAAGCGGACTGAATAACAGACGCCAATTCTTCTTTGCGGCTCTCTACACTCGAGCGCGCAAGGCATATTACTCTGACTTGATTATCTTTTGTTTCAATGATAGCCAGGTTATTGGATGTCTCCACAATGTCCGGCATCTCCGGAATGACCCGATAGACACCATGTGGGCAGAGAGTAATCGCATGAATGAGGAAGTCCTGTACATCTTCCGGCATTTCGGTCTTTGGGCACTCTATTTCTTTAGCGGTGAAATGCAAGTCCGGTTCTACGCCATCATACTCGCGCAAGAAGAGGTCTTCATATCGATCCACGAGGTCTTGTAAATCCTGATAACTCTCGGCAGGAATAGTAATCACGGCTGATGCTTCACGCGGAATGGAATTGCGCATGTTACCTCCTTCAACACAAGCCAAGCGCGCCTCAAAATTAGCCACTGCGTCTTTAAGGAAACGGAACAACAGTTTGATAGCATTGGCACGCTGGAGATGGATGTCGCAGCCCGAATGGCCACCTTTACATCCTTTGAGTTCCACCTTAAGGGCGATATCTCCTTCTTCTGTTTCTGCCGGCTGATAAGTAAAAGTTGCTTCTGCATCTATTCCTCCGGCACAGCCAATGTATAACTCCCCTTCTGTCTCCGAGTCCAGGTTCAGTAGGTACTTGCCTTTGAGCCATCCGCTCTTGAGGTCATTGGCACCGTACATACCCGTCTCCTCATCGATGGTGAAGAAAGCCTCCAAAGGCGGGTGTACAACATTCTTGTCTGCCAAGATAGCCATGGCCGTTGCTACGCCTATTCCGTTATCCGCACCGAGCGTTGTGCCGTTAGCAGTTACCCATGCACCGTTATCCTCTATATATGCTTCAATTGGGTCTTTCTCAAAATCGAACACTTTATCACTGTTTTTTTGCGGCACCATATCCATGTGTCCCTGCAAAATCACACCAGGGTGGTTCTCGTACCCGGGAGATGCCGGTTTACGGATCAAGACATTGCCTATTTCGTCTTGCAGTGTCTCGAGTCCCAAGCTCTTCCCGTAATTAACCAAGAAATCTGCAATCTCTTTGCGTTTCCCGCTTGGACGCGGAATTTGAGTAAGGCTGTAGAAACTCTCCCACAGACCTTTGGGTTCTAAATTTCTCATAATTATTTATTGTTAAACATTAATCAATCGTCATTTCGCCGCACAGATCCTTCCCCAGAAACTCTTTCACTTTCTCCGGATTCTCGGGATACTCGCCTAATAATATCATCATCTTCGTCAGTAATGCTTCTGTAGTGATGTCATAGCCGGAGATAACACCCGCCTTCATCAGATTCAGCGACACGGCATAAAGGCCCATCTCTACCGAACCGGTATTACACTGCGTTTTATTGACGATAATAATACCACGTTCAACAGCATCTTTCAGTTCCTTAAAGAGCCAGTGGTCTGAGGGCGCATTGCCGGTTCCGAACGTTTCCAGCACTACTCCTTTTAAACCGCGTGTATGTAGGAGCGCGCGCACGACGGACTGCTGGATACCAGGAAACAGTTTGAGTACAGCCACATTGGTATCGAATAGCTTGTGAACAATGAGTTCCGATTGCGGATTATTATATCGTACCAAGTGCGGCTGATAGGTAATATGCACACCCGCTTTAGCCAGCGCCGGATAGTTATAACTATTAAATGCGCTGAAATGCTCTGCATTGCGTTTCGTAGTTCTATTCGCGCGGAAGAGGCGGTCTTCGAAATAAATGGTCACCTCCGGAACGATAGCATTGCCTTCTTCATCTTTCGCTGCGGCTATCTCTATGGCCGTCAGCAAATTTTCCTTTGCATCAGAGCGGGGCACACCTACCGGCAACTGACTGCCGGTAAAGACAACGGGTTTATTCAGGTTCTCCAGCATGAACGAGAGCGCAGAAGCCGAATAACTCATTGTATCCGTTCCGTGCAAGATTACAAATCCGTCATATGCCAGGTACCGGCGACCGACCATAAGCGCCATTTCCAACCAGCTCTCGGGCCCCACATCGGATGAGTCAACCAAAGAGGGGAAGGATTGAAAATCTACCTTTATATTCTCCTCTATCATTTCCGGCAAGAAGGTTCTAATCTGAAAAATATCTGCCGGGGCAAGGGCTCCGGTCTTCGGGTCACGGACCATAGTAATGGTACCTCCGGTTGATATAACCAATACTCTGCTCTTCATAGTTTCAAATCTTTGCGACTGCAAAGATACAGTTTTTTTTTCTAAAGACCAAATAAATGCATTATTTTTTAACTTTTTTAACATATACCCTTGCATAATCAAAAAAAATGTAGTACTTTTGCGTAGTTTTTTTAATAACCCCATGGAAACGCGCATTCTTATTATTGATGGAGACATCAGCCTGGCAACTGTACTGAGTGATTATTTGTGTAGTCGCGGCTATAAAACACAAATGGCTGTGAGTGCAAAGGATGCCTTGGATTTCCTCAAACATACCTATTGGGATTTGGTGCTGATGGAAGTACAGGGAGTCGGTATGAACGGATATGAACTATTGCGTGATATCCGGCATCGTCAACCTGATTTACCCATTATCGTTCTCACCACTCAGACGGAACGTGAGAGCCAGATGAGAGCTTTCCAACTGGGGTGCGACGACTATCAGTTTAAGCCGTTCTCCATGGATATTCTTATTTATCGTATCGAAGCTATACTCCGCCGCTATCGTATACGAGAGGAGAACAAACAGCGTATTTTTGATCTTTCCGGTCATCATTTCGATGCCACGCGTCAGACTTTCGATGGTGAGCATATGTCTTCGCGTGAAAGCGACTTGCTGCTCCTCCTTTGCCGCAATGAAGGAGAAGTGGTGGACAGACATCGTATCCTGACAAAATTATGGAAAGAGGACAATGCTTTTACTTCCCGTTCCATGGGTGTTTATATCAACCATTTACGACGATTTATCGAGCGGGCTGACTACACTATCGTAGCTGTCAGGGGGAAAGGATACAAACTCGTCCATAATGGTGAGTTATAAATCAGTGAGTTAGTGAATTAGAAATATGAAATTAATTGCTCCTTCTGTTTTATCGGCCGATTTCGGCCATTTGGAAAAAGACTTGCAGATGATTAACCGCAGTGAGGCGGATTGGCTGCATGTTGATGTGATGGATGGTGTTTTTGTACCGAATATATCATTCGGTTTTCCATTGATGGAACCTATGCGTCGATACTGCACCAAGCCGCTGGATGTACATCTGATGATTGTGCATCCTGAGAAATATGTGGAGCGCTTCTGCGATGCAGGTGCATGGTCTGTAGGTTTTCATCTGGAGGCAGTGGAAGATCCGCTTCCTATACTGGATTTAATTAAAGCCAAAGGCGTGCGTACCTGCTTGACCATCAATCCGGACATAGATGCAAAACGATTGGTTCCGTATTTGGACAAAGTGGATATGATTTTACTGATGTCCGTTTTTGCGGGCTTTGGCGGTCAGAAGTTTATTCCCGAGACGATGGCCAAGATACGTTTCATCAAATCAGAGATAGAGAAACGCGGCTTAGCGACTCTTATTGAGATTGATGGCGGGGTGAACACGGAGAATGCTGCTGAATTATTTGCTGCAGGCGCTGATGTACTGGTGGCCGGCAGTGCCGTTTTCGGTGCTCCTGATCCGGAAGAAGCCATTCGCCGTATGAAACGATGAAAGGATATATTCGTTCATATCCGATGCTTGTATTGCTGCTACCGCTGGTGGCGGCAATACTTATTTATAATGCATGGAGCGAACAGCCGGAAGAAATACCTCAGCGATGCAGATACACTTTTGTCCTAACCAGTCATGCCAAGTCTACCGCCAAATGCGAACGATATAAAGCGAAGGTATTACCACGCGGAGAAGTCTATCTCTATCTGCTGCGGGATAGTACGGCGATGATGCCTCAGTATGGCGACACCGTGTATGCGTCAACTACTATCGAACGCAACGGCCGGTATGCCAGTGCTTTTGCCGCCCGTTGGACTGTAAGTCCGAGGGATAGTTTGATGAAAGCACCTTTACAGTTACGTTTGTATCAGCGGCTTTCCTCAGCGGGTTTGCAAGGCGATGAACTGGCTACAACAGGTGCGATGACATTAGGTTATAAAGAAGACTTAGACACCGCGTTACGGAAACATTTTCAAGCCTCCGGTGCCGCTCATGTGTTAGCAGTCAGCGGACTGCATACAGGCATTATCTATGGCTTGCTGTTGTGGCTCATGACGCTTGGGGGGCGTTTCAAGCCGCGCTATGAAAACCGCGCAGGACGATGGACTATCAGCGGCGTAATTATCGTTGCGATGTGGGGCTACGCATGGCTGACAGGCATGACGCCTTCTGTCGTACGGGCAGTACTGATGGTCACCATTTTTGAAATCGGACGTATGTTCTATCGGCAAACATTTAGTTTAAATACCATTGCCGCTGCGGCAGTATTGATTTTGCTGGTTCGGCCTTCGGATCTATGGAGTGTCAGTTTTCAGTTGAGTTTTGCCGCTACAACCGCCATCGTTCTAATGGCAAAAAGCCTAACCCCGGCCCTTCCCTCAAAGGAAGGGATATGGATGCGTATCGTACAGTATATTCTCGGTATGCTGGTCGTTTCTCTTGCTGCCCAAATTGGCACATTACCGCTTACGATGTTCTACTTTGGTCAAATCAGCAATTATTTTCTATTGACTAACCTGATCGTGCTTCCGCTGGCTACATTGTTAGTGCCATGCGGATTACTGACAATCGCATTGGGTAGCAGCGGGCTTGGGATGATAGTTGGTAAAGCTACCTATGGATTAGCTTGGGCAATGAACCATGCGGTGGAATGGATAGAGCATCTTCCGGGCAGTACAAGCCAAGTAACTATCGGAGGAAAGATGGTGGCGGTGTACTATATCATATGCATTGGTTTTTGCATTTCATATGCAATTATTTGCACACGTGAGAAAAAAGCAGTAATTTTGCAGTCGTAATGGAAAGAAGATATACTTTATCTGAGTTATGCGTCGAGATCGGCGATGCGCTGGATGCCAATCTGGCGCCAAGTTACTGGGTGCAAGCGGAAATCAGCAGCCTCAGCGAGAAAGGCGGACACATGTATCTCGAATTGGTGGAATCGGGTGGTTCGACTGCTAAACAGTCTGGCGGCACGATAGCAAAGATGCGTGCCACTTGTTGGGCGGGAACGAAAGAACTGATACAAGCGTATTTTGAGTCGGAGACAGGTCAACCGCTACAAGCAGGTATGTCTGTTTTGGTGGAAGCAGAAGTACATTATCATGCCGTTTACGGGCTAAGTTTGTCTATTATCGGTATCGACCCGCGTTATACAGTAGGCGATCTGGCACGTCAGCGGCAACAGACGATAGCCCAGTTAGAGGCTGACGGGTTATTGGATGCGCAGCAGTTATTGCCGTTACCTACTCTCATCCGTCGCATAGCCGTAATTTCTTCTCCAAGTGCTGCCGGATACGGTGATTTCATGCACCAATTGGAGGAAAGCAGTTACCATTTTAAAACACAACTTTTCGGTGCTACTATGCAAGGCGAAGGTGCAGATAAATCCATTATCGCCGCACTTGAAGCCATCGAAGAGCAAGCAGAACGATGGGATGCAGTGGCTATTATTCGTGGCGGAGGAGCTGTTACGGACCTGCATTGTTTTGACAACTATACCCTATGTGCTGTGTGTGCGCAATGCAGTCTGCCTATCTTAAGCGGTATAGGACATACCCGGGATGTGAGTGTATTGGATTTGGTGGCACACGAAGCTCTAAAAACACCTACTGCGGTAGCAGAGTGGCTCATTCATCGGTTGGACGAGCAGATGGGGAAAATCGCGGATTTGATTGTTCGCCTTCATCGGACAGCAGAGCGGCAAATACTTATCCGGCAACATAAAGTGGAGTTATTAGAACAACGCCTCGCAGCATGTAACCCTGAGCGGATTTACAAGATGGGATACAGTCTGTTGACTAAAAACGGGAAGGCTGTTCACAGCGTGGCTGAACTGCAGACGGGAGACCAAGTTATTACCCATCTTGCAGATGGTAGTAGAGAGTTGAAGGTGGAGTGAATGAATGAGCGAAGGAGTGAAAGAGTGAAAGAGAAAAAAGACCTGCATATTCTGGCGCGAGAGCAACGCATTGGTGCCATCGTGCTATTCGGTATCGCATTGGCGGTGTGGTTGGTAGTGGCATTCTGGCGTAGCCATCAGGCAACAAATATGCCCGAACCGGATACTGACAAACCTTCTTCGTGGGAACAACGCAAGGACTCTATACGGCGAGCGGACTCGTTGCGATATGTTCAATGGGCAGCAGAACGCGAACAGCGGTATGACTCTTTCCGTACGGCGGACGCACAGAGACGCAAAGCGTGGAAACAAGAACGTCAAGCTTATTGGGACTCATGCCGGCTGGCCGATTCGCTTTGGCGTGATTCAGTGGGTTGGCGGTATCCGAAACACATCAAAAAAGATACCACATTGGATCTTAACCGTTGTGACACCGCTGAATTGCAGTTGATTCGCGGCATTGGAAGATATACGGCCGTGCAGATTGTCAAATATCGGGAACAGTTAGGTGGTTTTTATAGCCCTGAACAACTGAAAGACGAAGCACTCAAGCATTTGCATTTGGATAGCATTCTATACCATTTCACAGCGAGTCCAAAAGATGTACGCACATTACTTGTAAATACCTATAATACAGAGTCTCTGGCTCGTCATCCGTACTTGCGCTACAAGCAGGCAAAAGCGGTTTACGAACTTCGGCGCAAACGCATTCGCATCCATTCAATAGAGGAGTTGCGTGGTTTAGAGGAATTTACAGAAGAAGACCTGATACGTCTTTCGCCATACCTTTCATTTGAATAATCAGTTGTAAAAAAAGGATAATTATTGCAAAAAATGGCATATGCCCTTGCATATGTCATTATTTTTTATTACTTTTGCAGCGTTTTTTAGATTAGGGGTATAAGGAGCCCATAAAAGAAGAAAGAATGAAACGTAAGATAGCAATAATTGCAGGCGGAGACAGCAGTGAGCATGAGGTGTCGCTGCGTTCGGCTGCGGGTATTTATTCGTTCATGGACAAGGAGCGCTACGAGATAACTATCGTACGCCTGCACGGGAATGAATGGATGGCGATGCCCGATTTTAACGGTACCAATCCGGAGATTCTGTCCGGGGAAGGTGTGCCTGTTGACAAGAATGATTTTTCTTTTACGCGCGGGGGCGTGAAGTACACGTTTGATTTCGCGTATATCACGATTCATGGCACACCGGGCGAGAACGGAATCCTGCAGGGCTATCTGGACATGATTGGTATGCCTTACTCCTGTTGCGGAGTGCTGGCTGCAGCGTTGACGTTTAACAAATATGCCTGCAACCATTATCTGTCTTATTTCGGTTTCCATATAGCCAACAGTATGATGCTTCGTGCGGGACAGAAACTGCCGAACGCTCCGAAGATTGCCGAGACATTAGGTCTGCCCTGCTTCATTAAAAGTAACGTAGGCGGTAGCAGTTTCGGTTGTACCAAAGTGAAGACGGTAGAAGAAGTGTACCCCGCGATCGAGCGTGCTTTTAAGGAAGGCGACGAAGTGATTTGCGAATCGTATATGAAAGGGACTGAAGTTACCTGCGGTGTCTATAAGACGAAAGAGAAAGCCGTTGCTTTCCCTATAACGGAGGTGGTGACGCATAATGAGTTCTTTGACTACAATGCGAAATACAAAGGCGAAGTAGATGAGATCACACCGGCACGTATTCCTGATACTGTTCGCGATAAGATTCAAGCGGAGACCCTGCGTTTGTATGACATCATCGGTGCCAACGGTATTATCCGCGTGGACTGGATTATTACAAAGAAGCCTACCCCGTCCCTCCCCGAAGGGAAGGAGAACGATCTCAACAATGTTCAGATTAACCTTCTCGAAGTGAACACCACTCCTGGTATGACTCCCACCAGTTTTATTCCGCAGCAAGTACGTGCAGCAGGGCTGGATATCAAAGATGTGCTGACCGATATTATTGAGAATAAATTTCAGTAAGTGGTACCCCTCGGAGGGGTAGCACTCAGGTAGAAAGTAGGTTAAACGTAGGTAAAACGTGTAATCAGTATGGTAGATATTAACAAAGCCATAGCGAGTTTGGATTGGAAGCGTGAGCCGGCAGGTTTATATGTGCCCATTGAATATACTTTAGCATCAGGAGGAAAACGTTTGCGTCCCACACTGGCGCTTATTGCAGCAGAAGCCATTATGAACGGCAGTTTGCTGAACGGAGATGCGATAGAGAACACCTTGCCTGCCGCATTGGCATTGGAGGTCTTCCATAACTTCACGCTGCTTCATGACGATGTGATGGACAAAGCGGAAGTGCGTCGTGGCCGACCGACCGTACACGTCAAATGGAACGAGAACACAGCCATCCTCTCAGGCGACCAGATGTTAATCGAGGCATACAAACTGCTGAGCGATGTGCCGGCAGACAAACTGCCTCAAGTGCTGAAATGGTTCAACGAGATGGCCACCGGTATCTGCGAAGGACAGCAGTACGATGTGGATTTCGAGCATCAGAGTACGGTGACGATTGATGAGTACATGAAGATGATTGAACTCAAGACCTCGGTCCTTATCGCCAATGCGCTCCGCATCGGAGGATATATAGCAGGCGCCACCAAACCACAACAAGAAGCACTCTATCAATACGGTCTGCATATCGGGTTGGCTTTCCAGATACAGGATGACATCCTCGATGTGTACGGAGACCCGAAGACTTTTGGCAAAGCAATAGGAGGAGATATATGCTGCAACAAAAAGACATTACTTCTGCTTACAGCGATGGAGACTGCGGATGCAGAGAGTAAAGCAGAATTGCTGCAATGGTTGCTGGTTACTGACCGTAACGAAGAGAAGATAGCGGCCGTCACCCACATCTACAACCGGCTCGGAGTACGCGAAGCAGCTGAAGCCGTTATGGAGCAACACACCTCTATTGCCCTGACGCAACTGGACCTGTTGCCACAAAACAAAGCGACAGAGCAACTGCGTGAACTCGCAGAAAAATTAGTAACACGTAAATCATAATTATATGCCTTATCGTCGACTACCCAACACGGATTTAGCTCGTCTTCATGCGCTGCAAAACGCTATCCGGCGTGCGCAGGAGGCGGATTACACCGAGCAGGTGTTACCGTATAAGTTGCAGAGTGAAGCCCAGCGATTCCTGGTGCAGTTTGAGAACACTGTGCTACAGTCCAAAGACACGTACACCAGCAAGGTGAATGCCAACAAGCAATATCGCCATATCGTACAAAATGCGCGAATGTATATCTCGCATTTTATCCAAGTGCTTAATCTCGCTGTCATTCGCGGAGAAATCAAAAAAGAACAGAAACTGCTGTATGGTCTCGACCCTCATCAACACGTAGTGCCGGACTTGTCCACAGAGGAATATCTGCTGGAATGGGGAAAGAAAATCATCGAAGGCGAACAGAAAAGAATGGCTAACGGGGGTTTCCCCATCTATAATCCGGCTATTAACAAGGTGAAGGTGCATTACGATATTTTCTGCGAGCATCAACGCCAACATGTTTTTCATCTGCAGAACTCCGAGCGTGTACAAGGGGATTTGGAACCTCTGCGCGCACAAGCGGATGAAATCATCCTGAATATATGGAATCTGGTGGAGGATCATTATAAAGATCTTTTACCTTATGCGAAATTGATGAAATGCCAGCTGTACGGCGTCATTTACTATTACCGCAAGGGCGAAAGAAAACTCTCGGCCGAGAGCGACCGAGAGTTGCAACGTATACGGGACAGTCAACCGACTATCCAATGGTCTGCTGAGGAGTAACAACGCGATCCATTTTCCGGTCACGCCAAGAATGCGGGATGTCGTGCTTCTTGAGTTGGAAAGCATAGCAAACACCTATCTTCGTAGCGTGCAGTTGTTTGGATAGGAATTTGTCGTAATAACCGCCTCCACGGCCGATACGATGGCAATGCTTGTCAAACACCACGCCCGGCACAATAATCAGATCAATCGTACCCTTGAAGGTATCCGTCTGAGGCTCAGGAACACCCAAGCGCCCTTTGCGCATCATATCTTCGCCATCGTAAGGACGCACCTCCATGGAGTGACGATGAGTAACCGGGAAAAGGAAAGTCTTTTGGCTTTCGTACTTAACGAGCAACGGACGTAAATCCACCTCGTTGTGAATGGGATAATAAATGAGCACCGTTCGGGCATCGCGGAAACAAGACATCTGCTCTATTTGAGCAATAATCTGCGCAGACTGCTCCGCTACTTCCTCAGGCGTCATCATGCGGCGACGCTGCTCCACAATCGCACGGAGCGCGGACTGCTCACGACGAATGCGACACCAAGGAAGCCACATTTTGAAATCATGTATTTGAGCATCAAATAGCATACGAAAAGAAATTTTATGTTCTTCGGCTGCAAAAGTACTACAAAAAATTGACATAGACAAATTTTATTGGTAAATTCAGACATAATGAAGCATTTTTTATACATATTATTGAGTTTTATACCGTTCCTGTTCATCGGATGCGAGACAAGGAGTAATTATACCTCCGCCACTTCTTCCGTAGCCAAACTGGCTACATTCTCCTTTGCCAAAAATGACTCAATGCCCGGTTTGGCATCTGCGGTTTTTACGGTAGAAGAACGTCTGGACACAGGTTTGGTATGGAATAAAGATTCTATTCTCTTTGGCACGGACCTCTCGCGTGTTGTGCCTCGCTTCACTTTTGCCGCTACCCCTGGAGCCGCTTTCCTAACCTTATCAGACACGACTTGCGCTCTCACTGGCTACGACACCTTGGATTTTACCAAGACTCCTATCTACCTTACCATCCGTTCCAGCGATCGCACAACGACAAAAACATATGAGATTCGCCCTACGGTCCACCAAGTAGATCCGGACTTGTACACATGGGCTCTCATCAACGACGGCATCTATGACAAGGATGACAGCGAACAACGCGCGTTGGAATTAGAGAACACCTTCGTTCTTATCAAGAGCAATGGTTTCTCGCTACATACCTATCAATCGGTTGATGGTGAGGATTGGATTGATTTGGGCGAACCTACCGGACTGCCGACAGGCACGAAAGTGCGCCAGATTATCAGTAAAGGAGACACACTTTACTATGGTCAGGAAAATCAGTTATACACCAGCACCGACGGTATCACATGGACTGCACACGACGCAGATTATCCCATTTATACCACTTTGCTTTATTGGAACGGAAAAGTATGGGTTCTTGTCGAGAACAACGGCTACGAATTGGCTACGTGGGAAAACAACACTTTGGTACTCTCGGGCCTTCAACCTGCAGGAGAATTCCCCATCAGCGATTTTGCTACGGTGACATTCAAGAGTGCCAGTCTGCGCGAACGGGCGATGATAATAGGCGGTTTTGCAGAGAACGGTAGGAGCCTGAACACACGCTGGAACCTGGAGTACTCGCGCCATACACCGGAAAACGGGGGCTATCGACTGCAAGAGTTCTCTATCGACCGTCCTTCGTTCACCAGCTTAACCGGTGTGTCTGTCATTTGGTATAAGAATCAATTGCTGCTTTTCGGAGGCGTGGATGAGCAAATGACTTATTTCGGACGGAATATACTTATCTCCACCAACGAAGGCTTAACATGGACCAAAGCAGATAGCACTAAGAACCAATTGCCGGAAGTATATAAAGCAAGGCAGAAACAATCGGCTATCGTGCGCGACAACAATATTTATCTTTTCGGCGGACAAGATGCCACCTCAACCTATAGTGATGTTTATCGCGGCCGCTTGAATTCCATCGATTGGAAATAAAATCACAAATAACAAATCACAATAATAAATATTTAACACTATGACTATCAAAGATTTCAAATTCGCCGGTAAGAAGGCGATTGTTCGAGTGGACTTCAATGTGCCCTTGGATGAGAATGGAAAAATCACAGACGACACCCGTATTCGCGGTGCTCTGCCTACCCTTAAGCACATCCTCGACGAAGGCGGTGCGCTTATTATCATGAGTCATATGGGGAAACCCAAAGGCAAAGTGGAAGCTAAATTCAGCCTCCGCCAGATTGTAGATGCAGTAGCCGCTGCGCTCGGTCGTCCCGTTCAGTTTGCAGAGGACTGCGCGAAAGCACAGGCTCAGGCTGCAGCACTCAAGCCGGGTGAGGTTCTATTGCTCGAGAACCTTCGTTTTTATCCGGAGGAGGAAGGCAAACCTGTAGGCATTGAGAAAGAAGATCCGGCTTATGAACCTGCCAAGAAAGAGATGAAAGCTCGTCAGAAAGAGTTTGCAAAGACTCTCGCTTCGTACGCAGACTGCTATGTGATGGATGCGTTTGGTACAGCGCACCGCAAGCATGCTTCCACCGCTGTCATCGCAGACTATTTCGATGCAGATCACAAGATGCTGGGCTTCCTTATGGAGAAAGAGGTAGCCGCTGTGGATGCTGTTCTGAGTGATATCAAACGCCCGTTCGTAGCTATTATGGGTGGCTCGAAAGTAAGCTCGAAAATCGGCATCATTGAGAACCTGTTGGGCAAAGTGGACAAACTCATTCTATGCGGCGGTATGACTTATACGTTTGCCAAAGCACATGGCGGTGAGATTGGCGGTTCTATCGTGGAACTCGACAAACTGGATGTAGCACTTGGCGTAGAAGAGTTGGCAAAGAAAAACGGCGTAGAACTTGTGCTCGCTCCGGATGCCATCTGCGCTGACAGCTTCAGCAACGATGCCAATCAGAAAATCTTCCCGTCCAACGCTATTCCGGAAGGTTGGGAAGGTCTGGATGCAGGTCCCAAAGCGCAGGAGATTTTCCGCAATGCCATCAAGGGCGCTAAGACCATCCTCTGGAACGGTCCTGCAGGCGTGTTCGAGTTTGATAATTTCTGCGGAGGTAGCCGTGCTATCGGTGAAGCTATTGCAGAGGCTACAGCCAACGGCGCTTTCTCGCTCATTGGCGGAGGCGACAGTGTAGCTTGCGTGAATAAATTCGGACTTGCAGACAAAGTATCGTATATCTCTACCGGCGGTGGTGCCCTGCTTGAGGCTATCGAAGGAAAAATCCTCCCGGGTGTAGCAGCCATCAAAGGCGAATAAAGTTAAAAGTTTAAAGTTGAAAGTATAAAGAATATGGAAGTTGTAGGAAAAATCATTCAAGTACTGCCTTTGCAAGAAGGCATTGGCCGTAACGGCAACCCCTGGAAAGTGCAACCTTACGTATTAGAGACACTCGACCAATATCCCAGAAAAGTGCATTTTGAAGTCTTCGGCGAAGATCGTATCAAGCAGAACCCTTGCGACATCGACCAACTGGTAACTGTTAGTTTCGATATCGAAAGCCGCGAGTTTAATGGTCGTTGGTACACTTCTATCCGCGCGTGGAAAATTCAGCAGGGTGACACCACCCAGCCTGAATCCGCTCAACCGGCTCCCGCTGCGGCCCCTGTACAAGCTCCGGCTCCAACCCCGGCTCCTGCGGATATACCCGCAGCTAACATGGACCCATTTGATGCTTCTGCCGGTGACGGCACGAGCGATCTGCCATTCTAATGCGTAGGTGGCTTAAAATAACGATACCTGTTGTCCTGCTTGCGGCCGGCGCCATTGTGTGCGCCGTCCGCTGGCAGGCATGGTTCGTCATGCCGGATGAACCTGTTTGGACGGGAGATACTATTCAGTATGCGTTCCCGCCTTTTGAACAAGACCAAACACCGCAGTCACTGGATATACTGGTACTCGGAGACATACATAATCAACTCACTCGTGCTGACTACGACACGCTTGCTCTGCGCGTGCCGCAAGCAGATGTTGTGATACAAGTGGGGGATTGGTTGGAGCGAGGACAGGAGTATTACCGTCAGTTATTACTGAGGGAGTGGACTAATAGTGGTTTGTATGGACTGCCGGTCATCGCTTGTCCGGGAAACCATGAATATAACAAAGGAATCCATAACACCCTCTCGCCGACTTGGAGAGATATCTTCTACCCGGCTACAAAAACGTATCACCCCGCACCGAATGGAATGGCGGGAGTCAATTATTACGTTGATTTCCCGGGATTGCGGCTTATCGTGATTGATACCAATCCTTTGAAGCACTTGGTGTATATGACTCGCGCACTCACATGGGTGCAGGAAACAATGCGCTCAGCAGGAGACCGATATATTGTTGCGCTGATGCATCACCCGGTTTTATCTACGGCTAAAGGACGATTTAATCCCGGTGTGTATGGTACTTTCCGCTACGCGCTTTCTCAAGCCGACCTTGTCATTGCCGGACATGACCATAATTATATGAGGAGAATGCCATTTGTGATGCTTAATACTGCCGGTAAACCAAAACAACAACGTTCCTCTTTCTCGGCAGAGGCAACGTATGCTGAACCCGTTTACGGTGTGCTGCATCTCCGGAATTCCTCTGATCCGCTCATCCCTAATCCCTTAACTCTGACCGTCTATCGCTTCAGCGACGGTTCCGTCATCGACTCCGTACATGTTGACCACGACTGACGCGATAGTATTGTCGCTGCAGCCGCATTCGGATAAAGCGCATGTACTGCACGCTTATACGCGCACAGGCGGGCGTGTTAATTATATGGTGTATGGTCTCGGACGCAAGAATGCCATCGGGATGTATCAACCCCTGTCTGTCATCCAGATAACTGCAGACGATCATTCTCTGCGTACAGCGCAATTGATATTCGTTCCGCAGACAACGACTACGGACCCCTATAAACGTACCGTCGCTCTTTTCCTAAGCGAAGTGCTTTATCATGTGCTGCGCCATCCGATGGTCGATGAGCCCATGTTCGATTTTATCACGCAAGCTGTGCGGGCATTGGATGAAACAGCAGAGCCGCAGAATTTCCATCTGCAGTTCCTTGTTGATTTCGCTGCTAAACTGGGCTTCGCCATTCCCCTAAACACTAATCCTCCAACCCCTAACCCCTTAACTCGCGCTGAACGCCAACAGGCACTCCGAGCACTTTGTGCGTATTTCGAAGAGCATGTAGAAACATGGCAACCACCACGTTCGCTCGACGTCCTTATGGAAGTTTTTGATTAAAAAAGCCACTAAAAACAAAAAAAATGCAGAAAAATTTGGTCAATTCAGAAAAATGTCGTACCTTTGCACGCTTTTTTGACGTATAAACCCGTCCTCGTGAGAGGACATAAATAAATAAAGACAATGAAACGTACATTCCAACCTTCCCAACGTAAGCGTCGTAACAAACACGGCTTTTTGGAGAGAATGACTACCGCTAATGGTCGTCGCGTTTTGGCTGCACGCCGTGCTAAAGGTCGTAAGAAACTGACCGTGGCAGACGAAGGACGCCACAAATTTTAATGGAGTCAACTAGACAACACAAGATTGCTCGGCTCATACAAAAAGATATGAGCGACATCTTATTGCGATACGCGCGCACGCTTCACGGAACGCTTATATCCGTAAGTGAGGTGCGCGTTTCGCCTGATCTCGCTATCGCGCATATTTACCTCTCCATCTTCCCCCACAACAAAGTGACGGAGACCATGACTCTCATTGAAGAGAACACCCATCGCTTTCGCGGCGAACTCGGTACGCTCGAGCGACATCAATTGCGCATTATTCCGGAAATCATCTTCCATCTCGATGACACCATCGATAGGATGGAACGAATCGATCAGCTATTAAATAGTTAACTATTTAACGTTTTGTGCAAACAAAACTATCTTAACTATTTAACGTGAGACGTTCTTTCGAACCACACATCGCCTGGCGGTACCTTTTCTCTAAGAAAGGGCACAATGCTATTAATATTGTATCCGGCATTAGCGCGGCGGCTATTGCTGTCGTCACTGCGGCGATGATATGTGTGCTTAGTGTAATGAACGGATTCGGGGCCCTCGTGGAACATATGTTCTCTGAGTTCGATCCCGTTCTAATGGTTCTTCCTGCCGAAGGGCAGACGCTGCGCACCGATACCGAACCTGTTCTTTCTCTGTACGCGCGCGAGGACATAGGGGCTATTTCTATGCAACTGGAGCAAACAGCACTCATCCGCTATAAAGACCATCAACTGCCTGCGCGTGTCTTAGGCGTGGATAGTCTTTTCAAACGCACAGCGAATATTGATTCCATCATCACTGACGGTTTCTATTCCGTGTGGGATGGCGCTTTCGAGCGTACTGTGCTCGGACGAGGACTCGCCGCGCAGATAGGGATGAATGCGCATTTCACCGGCGCGCTGCATCTCTATGCGCCCAAACGCACGGGAACAGTTAACTTATTACGACCGGACTTGTCGCTGCAACATGAACATGCATTTATTGCAGGTACTTTCGCCGTCAACCAGATTGAGTATGACGACCGGTTACTGCTTGTTTCCCTGCCTCTCGCTCAACGTCTATTCGACTACGACGAATATACGGCTACAGCTCTCCGTATCACACCCGGTGAAAAGTCCGATGAAAAGAGTCTTAAACGGGACCTCACTCATATCTTAGGCCCTGCATATAAAGTATTGAATCGCTATGAGCAGCAGGCGGACTTCTTCCGGATTCTTCGCATTGAGAAACTGCTGACCATCCTCCTCCTTGTCTTCATTCTGCTCATCGCCAGTTTCAATATCATCGGTTCGCTGACAATGCTCATCATTGATAAATCCGAAGACATACGCATTCTTTCGCATCTGGGCGCAGATGAACCTACTATTCGACGCGTTTTTCTATTGGAAGGATGGTTCATCTCCTCGCTCGGTACGTTGGTCGGATTGGCGATAGGAGTGATTGTATGTCTCTGTCAGCAATCGTTCGGATGGCTTAAACTGGGCGATGGAAACGACTACATCATCTCCGCTTATCCTGTTCAAGTTCAGGCGTTGGATGTTTTAATGGTGGCCATCGTCGTCCTCGCACTCGGTTTTGTTGCTGCCTATTACCCTTCACGAAAAATAACAATATGAAATTCCATACATCCTTTTTCCGTTTGGCATACATCCTGATTGCTTTATTTGCCGTCAGTTGCTCGCGCTCTAATCCGGGTACGTATCGTGGCATGCCCAAAGAGTACACCTCTGCCTGGGAAGAACGTTACGGACGCTGTTATGACTCTGTGCCGCATTGTATTGTGGCTCTGGATCTCTATTCCGAAGGACTCGAATTGGATACGGCGAAGAAACAGATGAACGGTACGGGATATAATCTCTATCTCTCGGATATCGTCCTGCCCGATCGGACGGGCAATGACTCACTCCGGCTGGCTCCCGGGGACTATCATTCCGAGTTGACAGCACAACCCTACACCTTCATCCCCGGACGAGACTACGAAGGAAAACCGCATGGCATCTACCTGCTCTTTGTGGAGGAAGGCAAACTGCAGTCAATCCAAGTCCTCGACTCCGGCTATCTCGCCGTTAGAGACACCACCAACGGACTTACCGATTTGCAGTTCACGCTCTATTATAAGAATGCGTATGGCTATCGGGCCACCTATAGAACGCATTTCCAAGGCGCTATACAATGGCAAAACAAATAAGTTCGGATAGTAACTTACTGCGCGAATATCACACCTGGTTGCGACTGGAACGAGGTTATTCGCCTAACACCATCGAAGGATACGAGATGGACCTGGAGAAACTGCGTACATATGCCGATCAACATCATTTGGACCCGGTGCATATATCTTTCGAGCAACTCGAGGCATTCATCTTCGATTATTTCAAAACGGTCCGCTCTGAAGCTACGCAAGCGCGCGTGTTAGCAGGCATTCATGCTTGGTTCCGTTTCCTGCTGTACAAAGATTATATCGACCAGGACCCGTCCGAATTGCTGGAAGGGCCTAAGAAATCCAAGCATCTGCCTACCGTGCTCTCTCTGGAAGAAGTGAACGCAATGATGGCGGCTATCGACCTCAGTTCGAATGAAGGGCATCGCAATCGCGCGATGATGGAGATGCTCTATGGTAGCGGACTGCGAGTGAGCGAATTGGTCAATCTCCAACTCAGCCGCATCTACATCAATGAGCAGTACATGCTCATCGAAGGCAAGGGTTCCAAACAGCGTTTGGTTCCTCTCTCGCCCGTTGCGCTCGAATGGTTCGGATATTGGATGCAAGAGCGAGCCACCTGGCCTATCAAACCCGAAGCACGAGATATCGCCTTCGTCAACCGATACGGAAGACCTTTGACAAGAGCCATGGTCTTCACTATCGTCAAAAAACTATGCGCCGAAGCGGGCATCACCAAAACCGTTTCGCCACATACTCTCCGGCATTCGTTTGCTACGCATCTGCTGCAGAATGGGGCCGACTTGCGCGTCATTCAGCAACTGCTCGGACATGAAGACCTCGCTACTACAGAGATTTATACCCATCTCAACGTCGCTGACCTACGAAAAGCTGTACTCCAATACCACCCGGCTAATAAATGAATGGGAAAAGTGAAAAATGAAAGAACACATATTAAAAATTGGATGAGAGGATTAGTCTTCCTTTCCATTTTCACTTTTCATTTTTCAATTCTACCCGCGGTGGAAACCATCATCGTCGGTGAAGTGGTTAATGAGACAACGGGAGAAGCTATTCCGAACGTTAATATCCATTTCCGAGGAACGAAAATCGGGACTACTTCGGATGCCTACGGTAACTATGCGCTGAGGGTGGACATGACGGCTAAAGCGCAACTTGTTTTCTCGGCCGTCGGCTTTTACACCCAGCGCTTTGAAATAGAACCCGGGGCGATGGCCGGATTGCAAGTAGCGATGAAAGAGAAAACGGCGATGCTCACGGAGATTGTCGTGGCTCCTAATGAAAACCCCGCGCTGGAGATACTCAGACAAGTGCGCGCACATAGACCTCACAACGACCGAACCATGCTGGACAACCTATCCGTTACCGCGCAGCGGGAACAGACGCTTTTCATCTCGCATATACAAAAGAAGCACCTCCGCCGTGCATTGTGGAGAAGCCTGCAAGCAGGCATGATTGCACAGGAGGACTCCACCTATCTCCTTCCGCTTTACCAAGAAACACAGTCATTCCGGCTGAGCGGCAACAACATGACGCCGGCTAACGACCAACGGACGAAAGCGCTTGTCCTTACCGAAACGGACTACTCTTCGTTGCTCGGAGGAGAAGGGAATATCAATTTCTATGCCTCGTCCGTCTCTATCATGGGACACGCCTTTCTCTCTCCTCTCGCACCCGGCGGCAACCTCTATTATAGGTACTATATAATGGATGAGGCGGAGGAAGAAATCACAAATCAACAATCACAAATTACAAATCTCGTTCGGATCTCCTTCCGAACGAGAAACCCCTTCTACGCCACTTTCAACGGAGAGATGATTATTGATACCACCACCTATGCCTTGCGTGCCATCAATGCCTATGTACCGGCTGAAGTGGCGGTCAATTATGTCAATAATCTCCATCTCTCGCAGACGCTGGCGCCGGATGGAGCTTTGGTCGATGAACATATCTCCGTGCTGCTGGATTTTGCTATCAAAACGCAGCAGGCCGGGACTGTCTTCCCTACTCTCCTTCTGACTACTCGCCTTTCATCATTAAGCACCGAAGGTGCATCATTAGACACCGCAGGTGCATCATTAGACACCGCAGGTGTATCATTAAAGTCCGAAGGACTATCATTAAGCACCGCAGGTGCATCATTAAGCACCGAAGGTGCTTTCTCCTCCCTTGACTCGCTGCCTCTCGTCCGAGCGGCTAAGTTCTTCGCTACCATCGCTACTACCGGATATATACCCACGGGAACACCGGTGGACATCGGGCACGTCGAAGAGATTCTCCAGGTCAACCGGCATGAAGGAGTGCACATCGGATTACCGTTCCGCACCAACGAGAAAATGTCGAAAATCGTTTCGCTCGAAGCATCGGTAGGATATGGTTTCCGGGACCGTAAGTTCAAAGGAATGGGGCGTATCTCCGTGGACTTGCCTACGCCGCGAAAAAACATCTTGCAGTTGGAGTATAACGACCGTTATGTCTGGTCGGAAGTGGATGATTTTGACCGACTGTTGAGGGAGAACTCCATGGGTTGGGGGAATTTTGATTTTACTGCTTATGCGTTCGAAGCGCTCCATCGCGATTCGCTCTGCGTCAACACCGCTTTGCATCAGCGGCAGATTCAACTCCATTGGCTTGCCGATTGGGCTCCTTTCCTCGAGACGCATCTCTACGGACGAGCCGGATGGGCATATCCTAATTCCCTAACCACTAACCCACTAACCACTAACCCGAAATCATACGCTTATCAATCCCTTAGCGCCATTCTCCGCTTCTCGTGGGGAGAACGCAAATACGACGGTTATTTCATGCGGCGTTATGCTTATTCCTCGCGCTACCCGGTTCTCTATCTCGGTGGTGAGTTCGGGCATTGGCAGTTCCTCGAAGAGAATGCCCGCTCGAATATATACGTCCATTTGCGGCTCATGCTCACGCAGCATGCCAATCTCGGTATGGGAGGTACACTCACCTATGCGCTGCAGGCAGGTGCTATTATCGGACGAGTACCTACTACTATGCTCTGGCAGGCTGATGCCAACCAAGGTTATGCCTATGACCCTTATCGCTTTACTTTGCTCCATGGATATCAATTCTTGGCGAATAGATACATAGCCCTACAAACGGAGTGGAATGGAATGGGCATACTCTTCAATCTCATCCCGGGTATCCGTTGGTTGCATCTGAGAGAACTGGTCGAAGCTAAAATAGCCTATGGCTATAACTCCCAATGGCAGATGACCAATCACCCATCATCAATTACCCACCCGTCTCCGCATAATTTTTATGCGGAAATCGGGGTCGGTATAGGCAATATACTGCGTGTCTGTGACCTCTACTCCGTATGGGGATACGCTCCACAGACGAAATGGGAATGGGGTATGCGGTTTAGAATCCACCTGGGATTATAGCGCCCGGATATTTTTATTGTCGCAGACATCCCTATCGGCACGATTTTTGTACGAAAACTAATAGCTAACAACTAATAGCTAACAACTAATAGCTAACAACTAACAACTAATAGCTAACAACTAATAGCTAACAACTAATAGCTAACATCTAACAACTAATAGCTAACAACTAATAGCTAACAACTAACAATGGCAGAAAAGAAATTACAACGCAGCGCCAACAAGGTTTTGGCGGGTGTGTGCGGCGGTATCGCCGACTATTTTGATGTAGATCCTACGCTCGTTCGCGTTATTTACGCGGCTCTCGCGATCTTCACTACCGGATTCCCCGGACTTCTTCTTTATCTCGTCCTCATGTTGATCATGCCGCAGGCTCCTGCGCAAGACGACAACCGCTTCGAAGAGGCAGAGGTGGTGGATGAGAAGAAAAGCAAGAAAACAAAAAAGGAGGACTAAACGTCCTCTTTTTTTTTGCATTTTTTGTTGTTTATTATGCCAAAATGATCCACGTGGCGATGCTGTGGGAAAGGGCGCCAAGGGTGATGAACACATGCCAAATGGCATGAAAATACGCGTGTTCCTCGTCATGCTTGAAGAAATACGCGCCGATGGTGTAGAACACCCCTTCCGCTAAGACCCACCAGAACGCTTCGTGCGCCATGCTTCGCCACATCGGTACGATGATTATGAGGGCTGTCCAGCCCATCGCCAAGTATAACGCCAGCGACAAACGAGGGTGCTTACCCAGCGCAATCACTTTACCGACGATGCCGGCGATGACGCAGGTCCAGAGAAAGATAAACACGCTCCAACCGATCCATCCGCCGACAGCGGTGAGGCAAATCGGCGAATACGAACCCGCTATCATGACGTAGATAGCGATGTGGTCCCAGACGCGCAAGCGCGCTTTGCATGCGGGTTCCGAGACCGCGTGGTACGCCGTAGATGCACCGAACATCATCACCATTCCGATAAGGAACAGCACGGTACCCGGGATCTGAAATCCGCCGTGGTGGGCACTCCATGAGGTACATGCGCGCGCTATCAACGGACCGGCAAAAGCGATACTCGCTACCAGAGGGATGACATGCGTGAGAGTGTTAGCTCTTTCTTCTTTCGTCATTTCTGCTACAAAATTACTACAAAAATTGCACATACGCAAAATTTTCTGCGATTTTTTTGCACATTTTTGTTGCTTCGGACTTGTAGTGTCTTTTTGAAGCAGTACCTTTGCAGCATGAAAAAGCCAATTGACTTTTGGCTTTGAGTTTGAGCGCCGCGGGAGCGGATCAAGCGAGAACATAGAACAATTTAAAATTAGTACGAATATGGAAGAGAGTGTAATGAGTTTGGTTATGGACGCCCTCGGTATCATCGGCGCATTTGGCATAGTAGCGGTGCTGTTATGCATCTAAATGCACACAAAATACTATTTTGTTTGCATATGTCAGAAAAAAGTAGTAGCTTTGTGCCCGATTTTGTGCGCCTACGCAAAATCACGACCAATAATTATAAACCACAAACGACCAAAACAATGGCAAGTATTCAAGACATTAACGCGTTGGAAGAACGTATCTACGACGCAGTTCAGGAGTATTTAGACAATCCTGAAGGTTATGAACATGCGACACTTCACGTCTATCTTGACAAGGACGAGATGGAGTACCGCGCAGAGATGGAAGACAATCTCCAAGGAACTGAGGATGATGGTATCTACCCGATTGAAGACCTCATCCGAGACGGAGAGCCGGACAATGACAAAGCGAGTGACATCGCAAACAGTTGGATCTTCCTTGATTAACTAACTGCTCAACCACGAACGACCAAAACAATGAGCGAAAAGAAAACTATGGCAACACAAATCCCTGCAGGTGATGGCTTTGGTCGGCCTGTGGCACCTGCCGGGTGTTGCCTTTTAAGACATGGACAAACTAACTCCCGAACAACGACATAAAAACATGGTTGCCGTAAAAGCCAAAGGAACAAAGATTGAAGTTCTGTTTGCGAAAGCACTGTGGGCGGCAGGGATACGATATAGGAAAAACGATAAAACAGTTTTCGGACATCCCGACTTCTCACATAAAGGAAAGAAAATAGCAATCTTCTGTGACGGAGAAATGTGGCACGGAAAAGATTGGGAGATGCAGCAAGCAGAGTTCAAATCTAATCGAGAATTTTGGATTCCTAAAATAGAAAGAAATATACAAAGAGATAACGAAGTAAATGAATATCTGACATCACACGGCTGGAAGGTTTTGAGATTCTGGGAAACAGACATCAAAAAACATTGCGATGAGTGTGTGGAGAAAGTAAAAGAAATATATGGATAAAGAAAATAAAATATTATCCTTCTTTGACAATTCAAAAGCGACTTTTTTACTGGGCGCATACCGTGAGGAAAAGAACCAGTTAGAGTGGATATTAGGAATACACCCTGCGCGACTAGAAAAATTATACAATGTGCGTCACAATGCAGATTTGTTTGCTAATCGCGATGGCGGATATTTGGCAGATGAAAAGCCCGATTATGTAATTTTATATGATTACCACAGCTTAAGTGGCATAAAAGTTTTTGAATGTTTAAATGTGCGAGAACTGAACGAGCAAGCAATGGCTACGCTTGAATATCCGGAACCTAACGGATCGTATTTTGTATACGAATTAGGTTCAGAATTATGTGCACAAACTTTAGATCTAAACCAACTATTTACGCAATATAAGCAATTCCACCCGGAATATAAAGAAGCAGAACCACTATTATTCTCCGGAGAGCAACTAATTGAATTTGCAATTATAAACAAATACACCAAAACAACTGAAATGAAATTATCACGACCTGAGTACAAAACCATTGATCTTTTTGCCGGAATTGGGGGCATCAGACGTGGCTTTGATAATGCATTTGGCAAGCATGTGGAAACTGTTTTTGTTTCTGAGTGGGATAATCCTGCACAACAGACATATCGTGCTAATTATCCGCTTGATAAATTTGAGATTGCAGGAGATATTACGGCTATAAAAGAAGAAGATATCCCCTCGTTTGATATATGCTTAGCGGGTTTCCCTTGTCAAGCTTTTTCTATGGCGGGAAAGCACCAAGGATTTAATGATGATTACAAAGGGCGTTGCCGTGGAACTTTGTTTTTAGATGTAGCGCGAATTTGCGAATATCATAAGCCGAAAGTTATTTTTTGTGAAAATGTCAAAGGTCTGACAATTCATGATAAAGGAAGAACATTCCAAGTAATTAAAGAAACTTTTGAGAATTTAGGATACAAAGTATTTTACAAGATCCTAAATAGCAAAGATTTCGGAGTGCCACAACAGCGAGAGCGCATATATCTTGTATGTTTCCGTAATGATATTGCCCCTGAAACTTTTAATTTCCCGGAAGGCAGCAAGAAAAAAGTTTGCTTAAATGATATTCTGGATCAAGCTCCTGTGCCATCTAAGTACTATTTGAGCGACACCTATGTTGCAACGCTCCGTGAACACCGTGCGCGTCATGAAGCTGCGGGACACGGATTTGGCTATGTAATACGCCCGTTAGATGGAATAGCAGGCACTATTGTTTGCGGAGGAATGGGACGGGAGACAAACCTAATAATCGACAATCGAGAGCATTCTATGGTTCCTTCTACGCATATTAAAGGAAAAATCAATGAAGAAGGTATTCGTAAAATGACCCCTCGTGAATGGGCACGTTTGCAAGGTTTCCCAGATACATTTGTTCTTCCGTTAAGCGATGTTCACTTGTATAAACAATTCGGGAATAGTGTTACCGTTCCCGTTATTGAAGCCATCGCAAAAGAGATAAAGAAAGTACTTGATAATGTTGATAATAATAAATAACAACCATGGGAATTTTGAAACAATTAGGTATTGCTAAAAACAATACACAAACTGTAAGACTTTTTGAAGGTCTTATGGGGCAAGCAACTTTTCAAAATATTGTTTACCAAACCCCATCTGACTATATTCGTCAATACTGGCAGGCTATACCACACGGAACTAATGCAACGACGCGTGGCTCTCTATTTGAGCTGATTGTATATACGCTGTTGTATCGCGAAAATATAAAGCCATTTTATACACAAGCAAAAGTAGCATTTGTGCCCAATGTTCATTTTGATGCACTGTTATATAATCAGTCTTCGCCTGTAAGTTTGTCCGTAAAAACAAGTCTGAGAGAACGATACAAACAAGCAGATTTAGAGGCTATTGCGTTAAAATATGTTCATCGCAGATCCAAATGTTATCTATTAACTATGGATTCACATGAGGCTCGTGTGCAAAAGAGCAAAATCTTAAATGGAGAGATTATTGGATTAGATAAAATAATAGATTGCAATACCAATGATATAGATAATCTCATTGCAAACTTAAAAACTCAACAATTTACGCAATCACAACAGATAAATGTTGTTGAAGGAAATTTAATTAATTAATACTATGGCACTGACAGGAAATAAAGGCGAATGGAGTGAAATATATACTCTACTGCGTTTACTGGGAGACGGAAAAGTCCATGCTGGTGATGCAGATTTGAACAAGTTGGACTTGTACTACCCGATACTTAACATCATCCGTGAAGAAAGTAAACACTACGAGTACAAACCGGACACCGAACAAAATATTGTAGTAATTGATGAAAATGGAGCAGAGTATGCTCGCATTTCTATGGATAAATTTATGGCAGAATCAGCTTCATTGCTTGACGCCATAAAATCCACAAGTGGAGACAGGGTCTTTGAGGTACCGAACACGGAGTGTTTTATGAACCAGATAGGTTGCTCTCGTTTAAAGGCACCTTCACATGATAAAGCTGATATTCAGATCGTAATTCATGATTTACATACCAAGATGACACCACAACTGGGATTTAGTATAAAGTCTCAGTTAGGTAGTCCTTCTACTTTATTGAATCCCGGTACTCCGACTAATATTACGTATCGAGTGGTTGGGGAAAATTTAATGTCGGATGAAATATTGAACAAAATCAACTCTATTAAAGATCACTTGCCGAGAATGCAAGCTTTAATAGACAATGGTTTCCATTTGAAATATGTAAATATTGAGCATAGCACTTTTAAGAATAATTTATTGTTCATAGATACATGTATGCCGGAGTTTATCGCAGCATGTTTGATTTACGCAAGTATGCCCGATGGTGCAACAGGAGTAAAGGAGGCAGTAGAATTGGTTACCAAGGATAATCCGTTTAAATATGATGGTGGCAATATCAAAGCTTTTTATGAGTACAAAATGAAAGTATTACTCGTGGCGGCTGCATTAGGCATGACACCGGCTACAGAATGGATGGGTAAATATGAAGCTAACGGAGGATATCTTGTTGTCAAGAAAAACGGTGATATTGTTTGCTATCACTTCTACAACAGAAACGATATAGAAGATTATCTTTATAATAACACACGCTTCGATCGTGCTAGTCGCTCTCGTTATGATTTTGCCAAACTTTATAGAGGAAATGATGGCGAGATTTACATGAAACTGAACCTGCAAATCCGATTTAAGAAGTAATGACATTATGAACGAAAAGAAATGGTCTGGAGTTTGGTGGGTCTATTCTGAAGACAATCAGGATAGTGTTCGCGTCCCTGGAACATTATCTTTTGATGAAGATGGAGATTTGGAGTTGATGCTAACACCCGCTCCGTCCGAGCTTTCATTGGATTGTTTCTGGAATAAAAATTATATCATTTGGGGACATGGAAGCACTGGAGAAAAAATAACACTATTAAATGCGTACGTTCAAAGGACTGTTGGCACAAGAGTTGAAAGACTGCTAGCAAATTATGCACTCGTTGGAGCGCATGTTCCTTCTTTTGAAACACCATTTATACAAAAAACAGTTGTGAAATATCCTTATCTAAAGGAATTTTTATTCGTTCAACATGTAAAACTCAGAGAAGAAAATGGTATTACCGCTTTTCAACTCGAAACTCCGTCTCAAAGAGAGTTACGAATTTCATTGGAAGACGGAATCGAATGGATTCTTTGGGGATACTACCAATGGCAAACGAAATTCAGGTATTCAGAAATTAACATAAAACAAGATACGAACTTTATTATTGAAACTAATGAAGCAAAATCTATAAATTTCTTCTTGAAACAAATAAGAGAATTTTCAGATTTTCTTTCTGTTGCATTCCAAGGTAAACAAAGCCCAAACGAAATAAATTTCTACATTGATTGTAACAACATTTGTCCAAAGTTTGAACTTTATTATAACTCAAATACTGCTTCAAAATTCCGATGTCATTTAATTGGTGACTCGGTTCCTATTCAACGAATGCCTGATATAATAAGAAATTGGCACAATAATTATAATGAAGTAGCACCGATATATAGGTATCTGGAAAAATCATCCTTGGATCACAAAGGAATTGGAGGGATCCCCGAGTTTCTGCTAGTAGAATTTGCAATTGAAGGGTATTTCAAAAGGTTTCATAATAAGTTAAAAACAAATGGCAAAGATATACAAAAATGTGAAGATGAGTTGAAAGCGTTGCTAGATTACTATTCGGATGTTGATTTAATAAAGAATTTAAAGTTAGATATAAATGTTGTAGTGGAAACACGTAATGCATATACACACCTTTATCCTGATAAGGAAAAGAATGATTATGTAATGCAAAATGCACACCAGCTCTGGGTAACGACAGAGAAACTACGAATCTTGCTACTTTGTTGTTTACTGAATAATATGGGCTTTACCATCAAAGAAATAGATACAAATTTTAAAACTGCACCAATAATTAACCCTGAACAATATCAGAACAAATACCTGTTTGAATAACCCATGCGCATCTACATAGCATCCTCATGGAGGAACACATATTATCCCGAAGTAGTAGCCGCATTGCGTGAAGCAGGGCATGAGGTGTACGACTTTCGCAATCCACCCACCGGAGATCCTGGATTTCACTGGACGGACATAGATAAGCATTGCTCTGATTGGACGCCCGCACAATACCAAACCCAACTTACTCATCCATTGGCAGAACGTCAGTTCAAGAACGATATAGAAGCCATGACTGCTTGCGATGCTTGCGTGTTGGTCTTACCTTGCGGACGCTCCGCGCATACCGAAGCCGGTTGGTTTGCTGGGCAGGGAAAGAAAGTCTTTGCCTACATCCCTGACAAAGACAGTTTCGAACCCGAACTGATGTACAAACTCTTCACCAAAGTCTGCATCAGTCTGGAAGAACTAATCAAAATGGTAAAATAAGCATCTATGGAAAATACCCAAACTCAAGAAACAGACGCACGAATCTTGCTTCGATATATCTCTGCCTGCGCAGATTCACGAAACCCTGCACCTCCCATATTAGTGCTAAGGGTTGCGTTGGATATGGTCGATAAGTTTCGCACTAATCCTGACACCAACAAAACGGCATGGGACTACATCAAAGAAGCAAACTCAGCTATCCAACAAGTAACTAAATTAGAATACTATAGAATGTCTCCGGGCTATCAAGTAGCAACGGCTATGTATGTTCTACTTAACACTGATGGATTAAAAACGGTAGAAGAGGAAGCATTGGCTAATGATCTATTGCAAGTGCTTATTGAACGATCACACAAGAACTTTTATTTCAAACAAGAAGAAGTAGAACAAGTCATTCAAGAAATTAAGCAATACAAAAAGACCGCTCCTCCTACTATCAATCCGTTGGAACTTTTTGCAGAGATTGGAAAGGGTACAAACCTTACGCAAGTAGATTGGAAAGTGGCATTAGGCGAAGTTGTGAAGTACCAACATTTATTTGGAAAGTCCTATCCATACTACATGCTTTTAAACACATTTTTGCATGTAATTCCTTTCCCATTATACCGTGTGGATGTTCTTGGCTATTTGAAAAACGAAGCAGAAAGACAATTGAGTACAGAAGAAGCACAGGAGTTTATAAATGATGCCGATAGTCTCAGTCATATATACACACGTTTGAATGGATTATTAGCTAATGGTGTACCGAAAATATGGGATGATGCACCAGATATGGATGAGTTGACCGTATTTATCAAACATGTAACCCCGGAAGAATTGGTCGCTATTGCACAATCAGTATATGATAGCCGTGAGATTGTTGGACAACGCATTGGCATGGTACAACATATCTTGCGTTTGGAGAAATACTATGGTAAACTTTTTACTATAAATAGTTACGATTTTTGTAAATGCCTTTATATGGCATATGGTTATCGGATGTTAATGATGAGTGGTAAAGAAGATTTCCGAGAGCTACCTACGATAGACAATTTAGATTGCGAGTTCCGCAATGCTTGTTTTGATGTATATATCAAACTACGAGCAGAACAAATAATGTTAGAACAAAAGCACAATAACCGCCGTCTATATCCGCCAAAGTTGGAAGATTGCTATGCACAATTAGCAGATGAATTGGAGAAACAATATAATGAGCTATCTCCGATTATCGAAGAGGGAGTCCCAAATTTCTTAGCACGTGAAAGCCTACTAATTGCAATGCAATTCCTTGCACAATATGCGAAAGATAAACAAGATGCTATATTTGCATCTAATAATCAGATACAAAAACAAGGCACAACTATCGTCAATGTAAATGCGCCGGTAGGGCAATTCATTGCCAATGTAGAACAAATGAACACAACGAAAGATTAATAGAATGACAGAAAACGAAAAAACGAAACGACTGCGCCTCCAAGATTGCAAAATTGATTGGGAGCACTATCCCACAGAAGAAATGGATGGCAGTATCACAATAGAAGATAAATCTTCCGATAAGGAGCAGATATTGCATGAATGGATGGAAGATTGCGAATGTGATGAATTTTGGAAGGCGAATATGCAAAAATGCCGTCTGTATCATATTTATAGCCATGAATTAGATAGCGAAAAATACGCTGTTTATGCCCAGCAAGAGCATTATTCTGACTCCAATATCGCTTTTTGGGGGTTGTCGGAAATGATCAATGACGGATGGCTTAAATCGCCTGCTTTCGTTGATTGGAAAGAAATGCGGTATTGCGTTAGTCAACTGAATATCAATAACTTTTTGTCGGATATATACGAGCCGCAACAGCGTATAGAACTGCTTACATACCTTATTAAAAATGCCGAATTTATCTATGGTTCATGGAAGAAAGAGGTTACACCGAAATTAAAAGAATTATTAGAAACACATAAAGCTGCCGCCAAGGTACGCAAAGAGGAACTAAAACGTCAAGCAGCGGAGGAGCGTGCGAAAAACAAAACAAAAAAAGAACAACCGGAATACATATTATCTGTAGAGGAAATCATTCAATATGTAAGGGAAGAAAATCCCGATGCTGCACCTGCAATCCGTGGCATGCTTCGTTATTTTGCTGATGAGAAAGAAGGTTGGAATAGCAAAGTAATGAAAGCATTATTAGAACCTATAAAAGCACAGAACTTTAACTTCTACGCACCGGTAGAAAATGCTATAGGTAATGTTGAACACATTAATACAAAGAATGAATGAGCGAGAAGAAATTTGAGTTTCATTTTCATGCTCCTGTTGGGCAGAATATCGCCAATGTGGAGCATATGGATGTGCATCTGGATAAAGATGGACAAATCCAAGTGTTGAATGCCGAGAAGGTGACAGCAGAGCACAAAGATCCTGAATCAGATCCCGAACTGAAGCAAGAAGTCGAACTGACCGATGGCACGCTCGATCAACACTTGCAACTCTTCAAAGACGCCATGCTCCAGGTACAAAGCGCCAAGTACTCTGAAATAAAATATGCCAAAGCTATCTCCAATACCTACGATTGGCAAGCAGTAGTTCGTTTAGGACAAGATATAGGCCTGTTGGGAGGCTATACGGATCTGATTGCCTTGATGAAAGACGAGCAGTTTAAGTACGTTCCTGCTAATCCACAAAACCTCAATCCGTATCGTAAATACATCAACGATTCTCCTACGTTTCCTCATTGGCAATGCAGCCATCCTGCATATGAAGGTACTTTCCGCAAATTTAAGTTCATAGCCGATAATACCTATAGCCTCTACTGCTTGGCATGTGCCAAACACCACATAAAACCCTACGGACCGGGTAGAAAATAGCCTATCCACATATCCCTTTAAGCCACTGACCATCGTCGGTGGCTTTTTTGTGCCATTTTGTCATAAAAATGCACGCCAAAATAACGCCATTCTGACAGGCGTTTTTTATTTCGTATTTCATTTCTTTTTGTCTTTTTTATTCTGTATTTCATATCTTTTTCCGTCACGTAAATTGTGTGGTATCGGGTGTGGCTGACACCGCTAAACCACGTTGGTTGCGGCTATCCCAGCCCGATATAATAATATGAAAACTTCTAAAACCAAGCCCTCCAACGAGGCAACGAAAAAAACTACTTTCCCCTGTGTTGACCTCAAGTTTGAAGGCAACACCTCCATTATCAAAGAAGGTGAGAAACGCGTCGGCACACTCACATGCACCGAGCAGGATGAGAAATTCCGATTCCGGGAAAAAGGCGTCGAGTACAAACGACATCCGGAACTCCACTGGAGATTGCTCGACAGAACCAAACACGGACGTATACATATCAATAGCCAGCATGTCAAGGTAGAGTTCTACATCCGGCATGACGACTATCAGAACGGGCGTGACCTCGCGGATATTCTCGCCAACGAAATCGAGACCATGGGTGAAGCGCTTTCCGACTTGTGCCTCGAGGAGGAGGTGGACAAATGTTGCTAATCGCAATCAGAAAGGGCGGCGTGAAGTGCAGTAGCGACTGCCCTTTCTACACCGACACAGGTGTAGTCAGAGGCATCAACGGACCACTCAAAACGCACTGTCGTATGACCATGAACACATGGATGATCGACTGCGACGTGTACAACCCTATGTGTGTCGACAAACTCGAAGTGACCGAGGAACAATGGAAAACCATGCTCAAAGCCGTTCATAAACGGGCTGTCCGCCAACGCAGACTCTATCCCGAAGAACATGCCGAAATACACGCTGTCGGCTGTGAGTGGACGCGCTCAAAAGGTAAATGGAATAGTGAAAAATCTAAAAATGTATTGTAATTTATGGAAACAAGAATCTGTTATCAATCTTCGGTGACCAGCGGACAACCGCTGCCGCTCACCAAACCAATCTGGGATCAACTCATCGATAGTCCCGAAGTGAAAAATATCTGCGAACACATCGCAGCTCTCGACCCAACAGCCGAGGACTACAACGACCGTAAGCAAGCGCTCAAGCGTCGCCTGCCCATCATCATCCCCCATGCACGTGCGTTCGTTAATAATAAGCGCGTGAGTGCAGACGCCACACCTTCTGGTCTCGCCATGCTCGATGTCGACCATGTGGACAATCCACGCGAGTGGTGGGCTAAATTGTTCAATGGCCAAATAAATGAGAAAATGGTAAATGAACAAATGGTAAATAACAAGATCTATCTCGTCGCCATCACGGCATCCGGACACGGCATCCGCATCATCGGTGAAAGAATGGCAATCACCAATGACCAATCACAAATCACCAATTACGAGACGATTGAAGCGGCGCAATTGAGAATTGCGACAGCTTTGGGAATCGTAGAGTATGATGCCGTCACCAAAGATCTCGCACGCGCATCCTACGTCGTCCCCCGTGATTATATCCTTTGGATATACGAAGCCGGCCTGCTTGAAATGCCCGAAAAACCTTTGTGTTTTGCGCCAAACACCACTCAGCAACTCGCTCTTCCACCGCACGTTGATCCATCGTCCAATGACCCAATAAATGAGAAAATGGTAAATGAACAAATGGTAAATTACAGGGGCATCCCATATGCCGACATCGTGCAACAACTCATGCTCGCCATCGGGGCTGCGGATGGTGCTGTGCAAGGAGAAAGGAACACGGTGTATTTCAGTTTGGCAAACTACATGCGCTATATATGCGATTTCAACGCCGAGTTGCTATTGAAGGTGCTTCCCGATTTCGGATTGAGCGAGAGCGAGCGACGCCAAGCCATTTCATCCGCTATCGGTCGCCCACGCAAGAGCCAGATGCCGATGGTTTTGCAAGGTGCTATTGCCGTATGCGAACGAGAGTTAGCAAATGACAAATCACAAATCACAAATGACAAATCTACAATGTTGCCCCTCCCGGAGTTGCCGCGTCTGCTCAAACTCATTTGCCGCCGTTTGCCTGAAGACTATCGTCCGGCTATGGTCATAGCTGCGCTACCCATCCTCGGCACATTGGCAACTCGCGTTCGCTTCGAGTACCTTGACCGACAGGAACAATCGCTGTCGTTCTTCTCCTGTATCACCGCACCGGCTGCATCGGGTAAGAGTTTCATACGCAAACCTCTTGATCTCCTCCTCACACCTATCAACGAGCAGGATGCCATCGAGCGCGAGAAAGAGCAAGCATACAAGGACAAACTGCGTGCCTCGAAGAACTCCAAGAACCAACCCGAAGACCCGCACGCTTGTCCGCGCAACAACGGCGTCGCAATTAGTATCGCCAAACTGCTCCAACTCCTTACCTATGCAGAAGGCAAACACCTCATCGGTATAGGTGAAGAAATGGATACGCTGGTCAAGTCTGAGCGCGCCGGTGTCTGGTCGCAGAAATCCGACATCTACCGTCTGGCTTTTGACAACGCCGAGTATGGTCAAGCCTATATGTCCGACGCTTCGTTCAATGCGCACATCAAGGTCTATTATAACCTGCTGCTTACCGGAACACCCAACTCCATGAAGCGGTTCTTCAAAGATCTTGAGAACGGATTGGCGACGCGCGTTTGCTTTGCGCAACTGCCTGACACTTCTTTCACCGAGATACCCGTCTTCGCACCATACACCGAAAACGAAAAAGCAGAAATCATCCGCTGGGCTCGCCAGTTAGATGCCATCGGCAAAAGTCCTATAGGCGAAGCCGGTCCTACAGCGCAGCGGTCTAACAGTGCAACGGTCCAGCAGCGTAGCGGTCTCGTCTACATCAGTTGTCCTCAACTGAATGTGACCATCTCCGATTGGCTCGAACGCAAACGCCAAAAGGCGATTGATGCTGATAGTCACGCGATGGACACACTACGCAGACGTGCAGCGGTCATCGGCTTCCGTGCAGGTATGCTCTGTTACTTGCTCGAGAACCGCAAGTTCACCAAGATTGTCGCGGCTTTCGCAGAGTGGGTGGCAGAGTACGTCTTCCGAAACCAGATGGAACTATGGGGAGAACAGATGGAGCAAGAACTGTCCGGTGCTCTCGAAGTACTCTCCGGAGAACGTGGCGCGGCTACATCGCTACTCGAACTCCTGCCAAACGAGTTTACAACAGCAGACCTCATTAAACTCCGCGCACGCAAGGGACAAAGCGTGAGTTCTACCTCCATCAAGTCACTATTATGCAGATGGAAGAAGCACGAACGAATAGAGAAGGTCTCTGATGGTCGCTGGAAGCGGCTGAAATAGTCGCCAAGGTTGCAGGGTTGCAGGGTTGCATATAATTGTATGTTGATAAAAAGTTCATTATAATAATATAATATATTATATTATATAATGTAGAAAAATGAACCCACACAGTTGTGCAACTTTGCAACTTTTGCAACTTTTCCTCTCGACTTTCTCTCCCTCTCTCCCTAATTATAAGCCCCTCCCGTAGGGGTTCCGTATATACCCGGTTAAAACGTTGTGGAGCGTGTTGGGGAACGCGGAACACGAGTACGGGGCAGTACGTTTTCAGAGGGTATATACGCTACCCGAATGGCTTTTTTAGGGCTTCCATTATTTTTTTATTTTTTTTGCGAAAAAATTTGCAAAACCCTATTTCTTCATAATATCTTTGCAACGGATTTAAAAAACAAGTGTGAACGGACCTTTATCGCACTTTCATCCTACTTTTAACCATGGCAAAAATCATCCTACACAAAAACGAAAACATAGACACCATTGCCGAACAACTCAAGCAGTCAGGTATCACGGTTGATAAACATCGCCTGCCGGATGGCACCTACCGCGCCTATGTTCGCAAAGAAAATATGGCGAAATTCGCCGAGTTAATGAAACCTCTTAAAACACCATCATCATGAAACGTAAACAAATCATCAAAATCATCATCTCCGTGCTCATTGCGGCACTCACAGCCCTCGCTGCCGGACTGGGCTTGCAGAGTTGCAACGTAGTACGGACCATCACCAATCGCTCGGAGTTCTTCCAGCGTGGCGACACCTCCGTCACCATCCAGACGAAGACGATTGAGTCGTATGACGCTTCGAAGAAGTGAGAAGACCCCTTCTCCTACGATGCTTCGAAAAAATAGTCGTAAAACACTCGCGACTGAAAAGAATGAGTCTACTAAAATCAACGATCCAAAACGAAAATACACCTCCGGCATTACAACCGCCGCAGGAAAAGCAATGAAAAAACTTTTTTAGGTTTATCGCTAAGCGAGACGTAAGGCATCTACATCCTTTGGATGTGCGGTACGATGCTCTAACGAGCACGTAAAGTTTACTTTTAAGGGCGCGGTGGAGCACGGAACGCGGAAAGCCTGTCAAGGCGGATGACTAAGTCTCGATTAGGGTTTATCTATGTTTTTTTACTTAAATTATTTTCGGTATTTTTGGATTATTTTTATTATTTTTCTTTTAAACCTAAACCTTATCACTATGGGTAAAGTTACTTACGCGCCGGGTATCCAGTACGTCAACGGAAGCCTGGCTAAGCCGAAGAAAGTGGACGGTCACAAGTGTGGCGATTACCTCATCGGTACGCACCGCACCGCCGAGACGACCAACCCCAACTGCACACGAATCTACATCCGCAAAGCAGATGTGTACGAGCGCAAGAGTGCTCTCACACAGACCGAGAAAGCGAACCGCATCCGCTTCAAGACCGTGGCAGCTGCCGTTGCAGAGCGTCGTATGGACCTCTCCAAGATGACCACTGACCAAGAGAACTTCCTGGCACAGCGTGATGAGCCGAACGGCAAGCGCACCATGAGAAGCTACCTCTGGAAGCTCGAAGCGGAGACCTATGATGCCGCTCATCCGAACGGCTAATCGGCTAACCGGCTAAAAACGCACCCTTCGGGGTGCTTTTTTTGTTGTACCTTCGGACGCCGGCTTGCCTTTGGCAATTCTCCATGGACGTAATTGACGGAGAAAAAAAACGCCGCACGGGGAAAACCATGCGGCGCAAGGATAATAGAGAGGAACAGTTATTTTACCTCCTCTACCGGCTCAACATCCTCTATGTCCAAGATTTGATGGAAATGGTCTGCGAGGCGGTGGAGTTTCTTCTCCATACGGTTGACAGCAGCCACTTTGACCCAGTAGCCAATACCATCCGCGATGATACCCAAACCAACAAGCCATGCTATCGTCTTTGCCGAAGCAACAGGATTGCAGAACAAACCATAACAACCTGCGCAGATGACAAGCACCGCCAACAGACAGAGCACCCACCATTTGTTCCAACCGAGACGCTTGTAATTGAATGAATCTACCACGAGACCGATACCCTCGTATAATACCCAAAACGCGAAGATAAACGGCATTGCTACAGCTAACGGAGCAGGATTGATAATCAGCACGCAGCCGAGAATAACCTGCACCAGTGCAGCCAGAAACGTGAGACCATTGAAGGGGTTGATGTGACGCAGCGTTGCCCATGCACCGAACGTGCTACAACCGGACACAATAAGCATCAGACCGAAAGCCCATGCCAACGAAACGATGGTGTTGCCCGGATACATAATACAGAGCACACCCAATACCACCAGCGCAATACCGCCGAGGCACATCCAGATTTTACTACTTGTTTTCATAAGATTTGTATTTATTTTAAAATGTTGATAAGTTATTCTTCCACAGAAAACACAAAAGGAAATACAGCAAAGTGATTACTCAACTGCCTTTTTCTTTCTGAATACTACATGTTCGTTCAAGACGAAGTTCGCGATGCCGGAGACGCAGAGGGCGAGGATATTGCAAATCAGCACATCCCATCCTCCGGAGAAGCGTTCGATAAGCAGCAGCGCACCCATCTTAATCAGGAATGTGCCGGTACAGGAGAGGTTGTAGCCCGCGTAATGACGGAAAAACGAGCGGAGCGTGTGCGCAGAAATACGGTCGCGCCATACGGAGTAGTACGCTAACGCGAAATTGGTCAGCACGGCACATTCGAACGATATGAACGGCGAAAGCAGGTACTCGCCCCAGTAATAGCCTTTGAACAGGTAGTCCGAACAAAGCCACAAGACCAACATGTCCACCGCCGTTCCCGCCAGTGTAGAGGCAGCAAATCGCAAATAGCGGATGGATATTTCCTTTATTTTACTTGTGCTCATCTTTTGGATGTTTGGGTAGCGGGTCTTGCTTGGCAAACCAGTGCAGGTCCTTGAAGAAACTGACGAAATAGAAGACACAAAGGATGGCAAGAATGCCCATGCCGATGATGTCCAACGTGCCGTAATGGATTGTTTCGCCGAAATAAGAGAACGAACCATGGTATGCGGTGAGCGCAGGCACGTACATCAGCAGGATATTGGCAATAATGATGATGAGGCGGAACTCCGTCGGACCCATTTTGCCGTACGTCAGTTTGAACTCGCTTTTGAGGTGGGCGTTGATGCTGACGTAGACCGTGAGTGCCAGATAAGCGGCATAGCAGCATACCGCGACACTGAGGTTCATCAACGGCGAGAGACCCGCTCCGATAAACATAAACGCCTCGGTCACCGTGTCGATGTTATGGTCGAGGTAATAGCCGTAGAGCGGCCGCTGGGTGTGGCGCACACGGGCGGTAGAACCGTCCAGCGAATCGCCGAACCAGTTGATGACCAAGCCCAAGCACGACAGCCACAGCCAATAAATGCTGTAGTGCGTGAGGAAGAACCCGAGTCCGCAGAGGAACGAACCGAAAAGCCCGAACCATGTCAGCATGTCGCTGGTGACCCATTGGGGCAGACGCGACGCGATCCATACCAATGTTTTTTTCTCCACCCCGTTCAGCAACGAGGTCTGAATACGTGTTGATTGTTTGATTTCCATATTTATTGTTTTATTAAATATTATACTATCGGTGCCAAGTGGCGCATAAGGCGTTGCCACGGCGTGGGATGCGCTTCTGCGGCTATGACCAAACGGCAGATGGGCAGGTCGTTTTCAAAGATCTGTTTCTGCTGCAACGCCACCTCGCGGTTATAGAAGAATGTGTTAATCTCGTAATCAATGCTGAAACTGCGGTAGTCAAGGTTCGTAGAACCCACGCACGAGAGGTAATCGTCGCAGACGAGGGTCTTGGAATGGTTGAACTCGCCGGAGCGGATATAGAGTTGCACACCGGCTTGAGCCAGTTCGGCGTAATAACTCTTGTTAATGGGGCGCATGATTGCCGTGTCGCAATGTTCGGGCACCATAACCCGCACATCCACACCGCGTTGCGCCGCATTGCGCATGGCACTGATGAGCGACGGAGGCGGGGCAATATACGGACTTTGGAACCAGACGTAACTCTGCGCATGGTTCAAAATCCATTCATAGGCTGTCAGCAGCACCGGCTCGGGCGAGGTCGGGTCATCCGGAGTGATTTGGGTAAGAGCCCTCCCTTGCCCCTTCTCGGCGGAGTCCGTTCCGGCGTGAAGACGCTCCGGGAAGAAGTTGACTAAAGCAGAAGGGATGTGCCCTCCTGCGGCGAGCCATGTGTCTAAAAACGCATATTGCAGCGAAGCGACCGCCTCGCCCGTGAGACGCAAGTGCGTATCGCGCCAACGAGTGAAGTAATTCTTGGTGATATTCATGCCGCCGGTGTAACCTATACGATTGTCGATGACCACTATCTTGCGGTGGTCGCGGTAACTGAGTGTCATCAGAAAGCGCAGTAGCGAGAACCGCGAATCGGAGAAATCGACCACCTCCACTCCTGCACGGCGCATAGAAGTGAAATAAATCTTCGGAATAGGCCAGTTGGCGATGTTCTCATTGATGAACCGTACCTTGACACCCTCCCGCGCTTTCTGCATAAGCAACTGACGAATCCGGCGGCTGTAGCGGTCTATACCGAAATGGAAGTACTCCATGTGAATGGATTCCTTGGCGTTCAGGATATCCTGAGTCAGCAGGTCGAACTTCTGCTTTCCGGAAATGATGATTTCCGGCTCGGAGAGAGATACGGAAGGTCTGCCGCTTTGTGCTAACAACCTGGCTAAGGGTCGGAAACGCGGCTCTACGCGCATCGTGAGGCTGTTGGAGAACAGCAGCCGTTGCAGCGCTTCGGTGTTCTCAGCCTGCATCCTCGCGTGAAGCCGGCGGTGCTGGCGTTCATAGTTGCGGCTGCTGCGCCAGTTGATACCGAACATCAGCCACAAGAGCACCGCGACACCAAACAGCGTCAGAAATATGATAATTAGCGGATGCATCCTCTCTGCCTGTGTGTTATAATCAGTTCCGCCATAACAACTTGACGATTTAACAGTTTAAAGATTGAACATTTTTTTCTAACAAAAAATGTGCCATATGCCCCTTTTGTCAGTTTTTTATATTTCCCTATTGATTGACTTATGCCATAAAATATGGCATTGGGAAAACTTTTTGCCGATAAAACTTGTACAATTCGTAAAAAAGCACTAACTTTGCAGTTGGAAACGGAGCATAAAATAAAAATTATAACTATTTATATCATGAAAATACTTCTCGTCATTGACACGTACGACACCAACAACAACGGCACGTCCATCTCCGCCCAGCGTTTTGCGGCGGTACTTCGCGAGCACGGCAACGAAGTGCGCATCCTTACTACCGGCGAACCGGCACCTGACAAGTTCGTCCTCAAGGAGTTCAAAGTGCCCCTTTTCAACGACCTCATTCACTCACAGGGTTTCCAGTTCGCGCAAGTCGATCTGGACATCATCCGCGAGGCGGTGGCATGGGCGGACATCGTGCATTGTATGATGCCTTTCGCGCTGGAGACAGCCACCAAACTCATAGCCGACCAGATGCACAAACCGTCCACGGCAGCGTTCCACATCCAACCGGAAAACATGACTTCTTCTATCGGTCTGGGTAAGGCAGAGCGCATCAACGACCGTTTCTACCAAGTCTTCAACTGGACGCTATACAGTCGCTTCACGCACATCCACACGCCCTCGCAGTTCATGGCGGACGAGTTGGTTAAGCACGGCTACAAAGCAAAGATACATGTCATATCCAATGGCATTGACCCTTCGTTCGTCTATACCAAATGTCCCAAAGACCCACAATATGAGGGCAAAATACTCATCGTCATGGTAGGACGCCTCTCCGGTGAGAAACGACAGGATGTCATCATCAACGCTGTGCCGTACAGCAAGTACGCCGACCGCATCCAACTTGTTTTCGCGGGCAAAGGTCCCAAGTATGACGAATACGTGGAATTAGGCAAGCAACTCAAGAACCCGCCACAGTTTGTATTCCTGACCAAGGACGAACTGATTCACCTGCTGGCGCAGACCGACCTCTACGTGCATGCTTCAGACATGGAGAGTGAAGCGATCTCCTGTATCGAGGCCTTTGCTACAGGATTAGTGCCTGTTATCGCCAACAGCGAAGACAGCGCCACGCCGCAGTTTGCGTTGGACGGGCGAAGTCTCTTTGCTCCCGGACGGCCGAAAGACCTGGCGCGTGCTATCGACTGGTGGTTGGATCATCCCGAAGAAAAAGAGCGCATGGAGCATGAGTACGCCGAAGCTGCCAAACAGTACAATATCGACGAGTCTGTTCGCCGGTGCGAAGGTATGTTCCGTGAAGCGATAGAAGAAATGAAACAACACTAATATCATGCGTGGAGAACAACTGCATAAAATAAACAGGATTGCCACATGGCTGATTGCAGGGATGGCGGTGGCAAACGTGGGATGGCTCATCGTGGCAAGAAGAACATGGGACGAGATTGTCTTCCGCGGGCTGCAATATGTGGCAATGCTGCTGATTATGTACTTGCCGCGCTTGCTCCGTCGCCGTTTCCGTATCGAAGTGCCGTGGCTGCTGTCGGTCTTCATCGTTGTTTTCTGTTTCTCCTCGCTTATCATGGGCGACGGGCTCGACCTCTACGGGCGTGTGCCATGGTGGGACAAACTGCTGCATGCAGAGAGCGGTTTTCTGCTCTCGATGATTGCTCTCTGGCTTATCCATATCATCATGGCGGAGAACGACAAATATATCTATTTCAACAAATGGTTCCTCTGTCTTTTTCTGGTCATGTTCTCGCTCGGTCTTGGTGCCTGCTGGGAGATTATCGAATACAGTTACGACAGCCTTATGGGCACTAACACGCAGCAGTTCATGGCTACTACCACGGGGTCTATCATCACCCCCGAAGACGAACCGCTCTGCGGTCATGCAGCCTTGCGTGACAGTATGCAGGACTTAATTCTTGACCTTGTCGGCGCTCTCATTGTAGCCGTCTATGGCTTCATCCGCCACGACAAACTTATCGAACGCTACAAACAAATAGCATCGCCACAATAAACAAAGAAGCCCTCATCGGATTGATGAAGGGCTCTGAAAGTGGCGGTTACCTGTCGCGGACACTATCCTCGTATATGTACCAAAACTACGTTTTAGTAGTAAATACTCGGATGTGCTCCGCTCTCCCCAAGAATTAAAATTCTCGGGGACCCCGATGGAAGGAGAGTAGGTAGCATCGCCACACAAACAAAGAAGCCCTGAGACGAATCTCAAGGCTTCTGAAAGTGGCGGTTACCTACTCTCCCACAACGCAGTGCAGTACCATCGGCGATGCTGAGCTTAACGACCCTGTTCGGAATGGGAAGGGGTGGGACCTCAGCTCTATAACCACCTTAATTATTTCTTCATTTGGTCATTTACCATTTTCACATTTACTCATTTTCGTATTTGTGCATTTTGCAAAGCCAAATATGGGGTTGACAGATCAACGAATGTAGAAGCGCGTTCACGCGCTACGAGCAATCAAGCTCGATTGTTGGTTTGAAACCTTTTTAGAAAAAGATTCGGGCAATTAGTACTGCTC
>Ga0310691_10000307_pt1 | contig 98859 bp, 88 predicted proteins | sample 176DNAGHGlowgp2_FD_203887 | JGI IMG/M metagenome (GOLD analysis project Ga0310691, IMG submission 203887) | Sheep rumen microbial communities from Palmerston North, Manawatu-Wanganui, New Zealand - 1766 DNA GHGlow gp2 (v2) (version 2) | ecosystem: Host-associated > Mammals > Digestive system >...
CGCCCTCAAGTGATGTGCCGTCCAGATTTGTGATAGTCAGAAGTGCGCCCGGAAGCTCTGCTGTGCCCTCGCCTGCGATCTCTACCTTGCTTATGGTAGCCTCGATCACCTTATCTGTAAGGTCGAGCTTCTCCAGTGTTTCTCCGTTGACCTTAACCGTTCCGTCCTTTTCAAGCCCGAACGGTATCTTTGTTGTCTTGGCATAGCCAAGAGGTGCTGTGTCCTCGATCAGCTCGTAATTGCCTGCCGGCAGTCCGCTGATCTTTGCATCTTCTGCACCTGAGATGAATGTTACTGTCTTGTTCTCTTCGTCAACTATGAAGTTCTCTGCTGTGAGCTCCCCTTCTGTTGACTTTGTGAGGCCTTCGATGCTGACCTTGCTGAGGTCGATTACATCTTCGCCTGTGTAGGAGATAGTAAGAACTGCGCCTTCAAGGTTTGCACTCTCACCGTTTGTTACAACTGACTTGCTTACAACAACAGGCTTTACATCGATAGCCTCTGCATCAGATACAACTATCTTCTTTGAATCAACGATTTCGATTGTGCCTTCTGTTGCTTCGTCAGTGATGATTGTGGGTGCTGTTACAATCTCGCCGTTAACGATCTCGAATTCGAGTGTGGACTCGATAACTGCGTATGTAATTCCGTCAACAGTAAAGTTATCGCCAGTCTCCTCGAGGGTATATTTGCCGTTGGGAAGATTGTTGATGGTCTTTGCGTCTTCTGTTGACGTCCACTCGATAGACATCTTATCAGATGAAAGATCCTTATCAAGTGTCTTTGAAAGGTCTGGGGTGCTTCCTGTGGGCTCAGTCAATGTGAGTCGGAGTGTTGCTCCGGGAAGCTCGTCATCAGTGCCGCCGTTGATAGCCTTCTTGCTTATCGAGATAGTATTTGCTTCTGCATCGCTGATCTTGATAGTGGTATCGTCGTCACTGCTTATTCTGCCGTTATCGCCCTGAACCATGACTGATTCTGAGATAACGCCATTGTTTACTGTGAATTCAAATTCGCTGTCGATTACCTTGTATACGGTACCGTTGTACTCGAATTCACCGCCGGTCTCCTGAAGTGTATACTTACCGTCAGGAAGTCTCTTGAGCTCAACAGCTTCTGTGCCTGACGTATACTTTATAACATTCTCTGTTATTGAAAGATCATCAGGAGTGCCGCTTTCGCCCTGAGTTACAGTTACAGCCTCAAGAGTGCTGCCGGCATCATCTGCTTCTTTGAGAGTGATGGTGATCTCTGCTCCGGGAAGCTCCTTATCACCTGTCATATCAGTCTTGCTGATCTTGATATCAGAGATATCATCGGTGATAATGATAGTACCGTCAGTAACTGTAACTGATCCGCCTGTAGTCTCTGAAGATGTAATGGTTACTGTTCCGTCTTCAGCTACTGTGAAGTTGAATGCAGATACTACCTGATATCCGTCGGGAGCAGCCTTCTCAGTGAGAGTATACTCGCCGGCAGGAAGTCCTGTAAGCTCTGCTGCGGATGTGCCTGTCTTCCATCTCAGTGTTGTGCCTTCAACGCTTACTGCATTCTCAGCAGCATTCTCGACCTTTACTGAAGTGAAATTAACAGGTGTCTTTTCCTCACCGGTAACACCGGTAAGCTCGAATTCTGCGCCGGGAGCCTCTTCTGAACCGCCAACAACGAGCTTGCTGATCTTTACGGTCTTTTCCTCGACCTTTTCAGCATCACCGATCTCAACAGATGTCTCAGATGTTACCTTAGCATAACCTTCGTCAGCTTCGTTCTTTACTGAAGCATCAAGTGTTGTGATCACGCCGTCATTGATCTCGAAGATGAGCTCACTGTCTACTACGCTGTATGTTACAGCATTGCTTCCTTCGCCTACTGTGAATTCTCCGCCGGTCTCAGCGAGTGAATATCTTCCGTCAGGGAGTCCTGTTATCTCAACAGGTGAACCGCCTGACTTATAGCTGATCGTGTTTGATGTCTTATCAAGAGCCTCTTCGGTGATATCCTCAGTTCCTCTTGATACGATGACATTTGAGAAGTCTCCGCCGTTAAACGCTTCTGTGAGCTTGAGTGTAAGCTCAGCGCCTTCAAGCTCGTCAGCGCCGCTTACAGCCTTCTTGGAGATGGAGATCGTTGAAACGTCATCCTTGATAATGAGTCCGTCCTTATCATCGGTCACTGTAACACCAGTTGTCGAAGCGTCGACAAGTGTTACAACGCCCTCATTTACGTTGAACTCAAATTTGGATACTACTGTGTATCCGTCAGGAGAAGCATTCTCTTCGAGAGTGTAATCTCCGTCAGGGAGATATGTGATAACTGTCTTTGCATCATCAACTGATGTGAACTTTATCACATTGCCGCTGACAGCAGTCTCGAGAACATTTTCACCCTGTGTTACCTTTACCTTGTCGCCAAGAGTACCACCCTTGTAGGTAATGGTCATTTCAGCGCCTGAAAGCTCCTGACCGCCCTTATTGATATCTTCCTTTGAGATGCTGACAATAATGGGCTTGTCCTCCATAGTGATCTTGCTGCCGTCGAGAGGATTGCCTTCCTCGTCTGCCAGCTTTCCGTCCTTGGTTATCTGGAATGTGATTTCCTCGGCGTAATGGTAGCCGGCCGGAGCGCCTTCTTCGTGAAGTACATATGTACCAGGTCCGAGAATGACCTTTGTCTCAGAAGTACCGGAAACCCATACCAGTGCCTCACCGGAAGAGTTCCTTACTTCTGCATCGTCAGCAGGTACAATATTTTCTGAAGTGAAGGAGACATCAGCTCCCTCGAATGTGCCCTTCAGTGAAAGTACCGCACCGGCGACCTCGGACGAAGTAGCTGCATCAGCCTTGCTTATCTGTACCTCTACCCTGATCTCAGTTGTTGTAGCTGTAGTTTCAGTAGTAGTAGCAGATGTTGTTGCTGATGTTGTCTCTGTCGTTGTGGTCTCGGTAGTAGTTGCAGAAGTGGTCTCTGTAGTTGTCTCAGAGGTCGTCTCTGAAGTAGTCTCGGTAGTCGTTTCAGAGGTAGTATCTGTTGTTGTTGCAGAAGTCGTCTCTGAAGTAGTTTCGGTAGTCGTTTCAGAGGTAGTTTCTGTTGTTGTTTCAGAAGTCGTCTCTGTAGTAGTCTCCGTAGTGGTTTCAGAGGTTGTCTCTGTGGTCGTCTCAGTAGTTGCTTCAGTTGTAGTCTCGGTAGTCGGAACTGTTGTGGGCTGCTCTTCTTCGTTTGAATAAGAGTTTACAAACTTAACAGCTCCGGGAATTACCGGGACTTTGTTATAACTGAAGAAATGAGACTCTGTTGGCTTATATACATAGCTCTGAGTAGGACCATCGAAGCTATAGTTATAAATGTTCTTTCCGATTATATTGCCGTCGCCGCCTCCGAAAATAACATCAGCTTTTGGTGCGACAACATGGAATCCAAGAGATCCCTGACCTCTGATAGTCACATTTGAAGCATCAGGGAAATTCATTACGAATCTCATTCCGTCTACTCTTCCGTCATGGGCATTTCTGAGATTCTGAAGAGGATTCTGGGCAAAATCACCGTTATAACCAATCGAAATATGATCCCGTGTTCCGAAAAGAGCCATAGGTTTACCTATGCCGTTATTCAACTCAGGACTCTGAACAAACTTAAGATCGTCTGAATCAGGATATGAGATATTGTAAGCATGAGTTACAAAATCTTCCAAAGAACCTGTTGGAGTTACAAAGTTGATAGGAATAGGCTGGCCTTTAAACTGTTCTAATACCGAAGCAGGTATAGATACATTACAGTCAGCATCTGGCAGAACAACCTCAATATACTGAGGATGTTCTGAAACTTCCCACATAAAATTGTCAGGATTAAACGCCATATAGCTGACTCTTTTGATATGCTCATCGCCAACAACAATATCAGGGGTTGAGGCTATCTGTAATGACTCGCTCTCAAGAGAAGCAAAAGCAGCAGGGAAATCGATAAGAATCTTATCAGTCTGTTCTACTCCATGAGAACCTGCGGCATCGAAATTGCCGTCATTATAGTACAGTTTTCCGTTGGAATAACCCCCGTCAGCGTATTGCTGTGTCTTATCATCTCCGAGTTTGGGATGATACTCTATTTGTGCATCAGGATTGTCTATGTAATGAGCATAGGAATCAACAGGTGCATCATCGCCACATGGAGGAACGCCTACAGCTGTTCCGCCAACAGCGAAGCCTCCTGAAACATGGTTGCCAGTGTAAAAATCACCTGAGGTAAATGATACATAGTTTGAAAGAACAGTTGCTATTGAGTAATCTGTTCCTGCAAATATGGGATTTACATCTGTGATGTTTGTGGTTCGGTTTCCTTCTTCGTCTTCGGTAATCGTGAAGGATATGGTGTAGGTCTTGGGACCCGTCTCATATGTCATTCCTTCCGTATTGCCTTTTGTTTCTGTTATCTTATACTGGAAAGTATAATTGCCGGGACCGTAGCCTTCGAGCTCAATAGGCTCAAATTCTTTCTCTTCTCCGGCGCCTAAACGCAGTTTTGATCCTGCCGGTCCCTTAGGCATCGGAGCGTCGCCTACCGGTTCGAGAGTAAATTCAAACTGCTCGTTGCCGGTATAATTACCTGTTACTTCTTTTGATACAGGTATCCTGAACTTAGGATCCTGCGGTCCTGCAAGGGCACCAATGCCCGAGATAGATGAGAGCACGCTCGAAACTGTCAGTGCAGCTGTGGTAAGTCCGCACAGGAAGCGCCTTCTCATCAGTTTTGAAGCCGAAAGGTTTGAATTACTCATTCAGTATCAAACCTCCGTTTCCTGTCACGCTGCTTCACTTTCTGACACGTAGCACTGATGTGGCCGGACGTCTGTCTTCCAACGTCATCATGCCAGTCAGCACAGGTATCATCGGCAAGCAGATAGCCGTAACCAGCTTTCACGAGCTGATATGCCGAAAGGCCCGTGACAGTGTTCGCCGGCGCTGTCGGAAACGAAGCAAGTCGTTTCTTCAAGCTTAACTTCATGCCAATTTCCTCCTTACATAATAGTGAGAGTAGTTCGAGGAAACTGCCTGATAACGAAATACTGTTTTGTTGTTTCTAAATGGTACTATTATTCTATTTATAGTTCTAAAGAAATAAAGAATCGTTAGAGCAGCCAATTCCCTCTTTAGAGTTTGAGTGCATAGTAACGTTTTATTATCATCTTCCGCTTGCGACTCGGCCTGATGATTACGCTTTTACACATCTATATTATACGCCTATTTGAAATTTTTGTCAATGGATTATTACAAATTTATTGCCAAACCCATTAAATTAATTTTGGAGTGTAACAAATGTTTTATTTTTTAGCACAAAACTATTGTCCAATTCATACAACAGTTTCACAAATATATTTACAGGTATAAATAAACTGCGTGAGTACAATACCACGCAGTCTTTAAATGATTCAGTTTTTGTGTATCGCCTTTGCAGGACAAGCGTCAGCGCACACTCCGCATCCGGTACATTTTTCATAATCGATAGATGCGTGATTGTCTGTGACGGTGATCGCTCCGGCAGGACATTTCTTCTCGCAGATCTTACAGCCGATACAGCCGTTTTTACAGCTTAGTTTGGTCTGCTTTCCGTTTGCTGCTGAGGAGCAGAGAACATCGACCTTTGAAGCTTTTGGCTTTATTGAGATCAGCTTGTTCGGACAGGCTGCAGCACACTGTCCGCAGGCGCCGCAGAGCTCCGGGATTATTCTTGCTACTCCGTTCTTTATAACAACTGCATCGTGCTCACAGACTGCCGCACAGTCACCGAGCCCGATACAGCCGTACTTGCAGAGACCGTTGCCGCCGTAGAAACGCTTTACAGCCTTACATGACTGTACTCCGTCAAACTCGAACGCAGTCTGGGTAGCCTCGCAGTTTCCGTTGCAGTGAACTACTGCTACCATAGGAACTACCTCGGCGGCTGAGGTGCCGAGTATCTCCGCTATCTTCCCTGCCGCATCTGCTCCGCCGGGGCGGCAGAGATTTGTGGGAGCACCCTTATTTACTATGGCATCGGCATAATCCGAACATCCTGCATATCCACAGGCGCCGCAGTTGGCCTGAGGGAGAGAGGCGCTTATCTTCTCTACTCTTTCGTCAACCTCGACATAGAATACCTTTGCAGCGACAGTAAGGAGTACAGCCGCAAGGAGTCCGCATACGCCGAGGATGATTATCGGTATGATATAAGTCATTGCTCCACCTCCTCAGTTGAACAGTCCGGAGAATCCCATAAAGCTCACGGACACGATGGAGGCTGCAATGAGTGTTGCAGGAACGCCCTTGAATGTCTCAGGGATATCTGCGTATTCGAGCTTTCTGCGTACGCCGGAGAATATAACCAGTGCAAGCATGAAGCCGAGACCTGCGCCGAAAGCGTTAACGAGAGACTGGCCGAAGCTGTAACCGTTGTCTATGTTGAGAACTGTAACTCCGAGTACCGCACAGTTAGTCGTTATAAGCGGCAGGTATACACCGAGAGATCTGTACAGGGAGGGTATGGTTTTCTTCAGTGCAGTCTCAACCAGCTGAACAAATAATGCGATAACAAGGATGAATACAACAGTATCGAAGTATTCAAGTCCGTTGGGAACGAGTATCCCGTGGTGGATAGGATATGTAACGGCTGTTGCACATATCATAACGAAGGTAACAGCAATACCCATGCCGGAGGCGCTGTCCAGCTTCTTTGAAACGCCGAGGAAAGGACAAATACCCATGAACTTCGAGAGGACGAAGTTATCAGTGAGCATAGCTGAAAGAAGTATTATCATCATGCTTTTCATTCTGACTTCTCCTCCTTTTCTTCCTTGCAGTTACCTGCCATCGGGCAGCCTTCGCAGCCTTCTCCGCCGCAGCTTATCTCAGCCGGCGGTTTTCTGTTGGCAAACTTGTTTACTGCTGCGATTATCATGCCAAGCGTGAAGAATCCGCCGGCAGGCATGATGAAGAGCAGCATCGGATTGTTATGGATAACAGGTATATCGATTCCCATCCACTGTCCGGCACCGATTATCTCGCGCACCGAGCCCATGGCGAACAGGGCGAGAGTAAATCCGATACCCATTCCTATGGCATCAAAGGCTGATGCTAAAACTCCGTTCTTGCTTGCGAACATCTCTGCACGTCCGAAGATGATACAGTTAACAGTGATGAGTGTGAGGTAGATGCCGAGGCTGTCATAGAGTGACGGAACGAAGCCTTCAAGCAGGAATCCGATGAGTGTTACGAAGCTCGCGATTACTACTATGAAAGCGGGGATCCTGACCTTGTCAGGTATAACTTTCCTGAGTGCGGAAATAACTATATTTGAGCCGAGGAGTACGAATGTGGTTGCAAGGCCCATTCCGATACCGTTCATAGCCTGCGTGGTAACTGCGAGAGTCGGGCACATACCGAGGAGCATTACAAGTGTCGGGTTTTCCTTGATTATACCCTTGGTAAGCTCCTGGGAAAGGGTTTTATTTTCAGCCATTGAGTATCGCCTCCTTGTTTCTGTTATAAGCCTCAAGGGCTGTATCTACGGCCTTTTTCATACCTTTTGACGAGTAGGTGGCTCCGCTTTCAGCATCAAGTGTTACGTCAGGGCCTGACTGTCCGTAGAACTGCTCGCGGAAGGCTGCGTTATCTCTTACCTTTGAGCCGAGTCCGGGAGTTTCTCCGAGAGAAACGAATTCTATACCGGATACTTTTCCGTCCGGATCAATACCAACAAGGATATTGATACCGCCCTTGGAATAGCCGTCTGCAATTACCTGCACAGCAGTTCTGCCGTCTGCAGTTACAGCAATATTCTCGACGCCCTCTCCGAGATCGCCATCAAGAAGGCGGCTGTCTACCTTGCCGAAGAGAGACTCGACGCTTGCGCTGAACTTCAGGGCTTTCTGTTCAGCTATGCTGTCCTTTGTGAGCTCGTAGGCAAATGTGAGAAGGAGTGCGGCAGCTATACATATTATAGTAAGAACAACAGCGGGTTTGATATCATCCCATGCGCTGTTCTTTTTCGTTTTTTCGCTCATTCCTTGACTGCCTCCTTTGCACCGAATATCTTTGTCCTTGTAAGCTGCTCGATGTATGGAGTAAGCACGTTCATCAGCAGGATAGAGAAGGAAACTCCCTCAGGATAAGAGCCGAAACGACGGATGACAAAGGTGATGATACCGCATCCGAGACCGAATACGAGCTTGCCCTTGGTGGAGATAGGAGTGGTGGCATAATCAGTAGCCATGAAGAATGCTCCGAGGAATACACCTCCGGCAAGTATCTGAGCAACAGGATCACATCCTGCGATAAGACAAAGCACAAAGAGGCTTCCGATAAAGGAAAGAGGAGCTGCAAGTGAGATCATCTTTCTTGCTGCAAGATAGAGACCGCCGATAAGAAGTGCCAGAGCGCAGGTCTCACCCAGACATCCTCCTGTGTTTCCGAGAAAGAGGTCCATGAGAGAAGGCTGGGCCGCTTCGTCTGTACCTATATTAATAAGAGGAGTAGCACTTGATACAGCATCAGCAGTCTTGTACCAGAAGGGTTTTACCCAGTTGGTCATAGCGCCCGGGAAGCTGACCATGAGCACGATACGGGCTGTAATGGCGGGGTTTGCGAAATTCTGTCCGATGCCGCCGAAAAGCTGCTTTACGATAACAATAGCGGTGAAGCAGCCGATAACAGCCATCCAGAAAGGTAGGGTAACCGGAAGGTTCATCGCAAGGATAAGTCCTGTTACTACTGCGGATAGATCCCCTATCGTGTTTTCGCGTTTCATGATCTTCCGGCTGAGAAATTCAAATCCTACACAGCTGACGATACATACTATCGCCAGAGCAAGTGCTCTCAGTCCGAAGATCACACAGCCCGCTATAAATGCCGGCATGAGGGCAAGTATAACATTGAGCATTATGTGTGACGTTTTAAGATAGTTCTCGTCGTGAGGTGACGGAGAAACGACAAGTTTTCTGTTTTCCATACTAATTACCTCACTTTCTCGGTATCAGCATCTTGGCAAGCTGATTGGTCTCTGCCAGCTTTCTGTTGGCGGGACAGACGTATGTGCAGCTTCCGCAGTTCATGCAGAGCATGACCTTGAGCTTTTTAAGATCCTCGATATCCTTGATCTTATAAGCTCGGTCGATCTCGGCAGGCATAAGGCCGAGGGGACATACATTGACACAGCGTCCGCAACGGATGCAGGCCGTAGTTTTTCTGTCATCATAGGTCTTGAATGCGAGAACTGCATTTGAGGTCTTGACGACCGGCATATCCATATCAGGTATCGACATACCCATCATAGGGCCGCCGCCGATGAGCTTTATGATCTTATCGGTCTCGGTGTTGCAGAATTCCAGTATCTCCCGGAAAGATGTACCGATGACCGCTCTTACGTTCTTCGGTTCGCCTACTGCGTTTCCGTCGATCGTTAGGCGGCGTGTAACAAGAGGCATACCTGTCTTTACATATCTGTAAAGGAAGGCTATTGTGGAAACATTGATAACTATAACTCCTGTATCAGCCGGAAGAGTCCCCTCTTCAACGATACGTCCGGTGGAATTATAGATGATGACCTTCTCAGCACCCTGGGGGTATATTGAGGGCAGAGTGATAACGTCGATGCCGTCGATCTTTGAGGTAAGCTCGGTATACCTCGCGATGGCTTCCGGCTTATTCTCTTCTATCGCCAGCTTTGCTACCTTGATTCCAAGATACTTCATTACCATTTCGATCCCGCCCATTACGGACTCAGTATCTTCTGTGAGTTCGCGGTAATCGGCTGTTATGTAGGGCTCGCATTCGGCACCGTTGATCACGAGTGTGTCGACCTCATTCTTAGGATTTAGCTTGATATGAGTCGGGAATCCGGCACCGCCCATTCCGCAGGAGCCGCTTGCACGTACAGCCTTGATGAAGCTGTCCTTGTCGGTGACTTCGGGCGGACGCACCTCATCTGATATCGTCTGGAGCCCGTCGGTCTCTATCTCAACCGCCTTGCAGACAGAGCCCATAGCAGTCTGATAGTCACTGATCGCAGTCACCTTGCCGGAAACTCCTGAATGAACAGGAACGCTGAACGGCGCATCAGAGTCGCCTATCTTCTGTCCGACTGCAACGATATCTCCGACCTTAACCAGCGGCTGACATGGTACGCCCATGTGCATAGACATAGGTATACGCACTTTTCCCGGTATGGGAAAGTCAACTGTAGCACTGTTTTCGGTATTCTTACGGTGCTTCAGCTTAATGCCGTTGAGTCTTTTCATATTATTCTCCTCTCAATTGTAGTATTAACTAACGTTTAAACCGCAGATATTATTATTATACTATACATTAAGGAAGAATTCAAGCACTTTTTTCAGTTTTCTCTGAACTTTTGCCGGAAATATGAGTTATAATCAAGAAATATCATCTTACTTGTCCGGGATATGTGCAAGCGTAGACTAAACTTCTCTGCTCTGTGAAAGGGACTAATGAATAATCTTCGTTTTTTACACCGATGCACCATAAAGTTTATAAATCAAAAACCGCCATGAAGATCATGGCGGCCGGTATACTGTTATTTATCTTCTCACAGAACGCTTTGATGTGCCCTGCGGGAAATATGTGTCTTTGTACTCCTTAGGTGTAAGACCTGTATGTCTTCTGAACTGTTTGATAAAGTAGCTCTGGGAGCTGAAACTGAGATGATTGCTTATCTCCAGCGCTGTATAATCGGAGAATCGAAGCATATTCTCAGCGGCTTCTATCTTCTTTTCCATTATATAGGAACTGATTGCTACTCCTGTCTCAGTCTTGAACAGCCTTGAGATGTAAGGAACGCTGCAGCCAGCGTGTGAAGCGATATCCTGTACAAGGAGCTTATCGTTGAGATTGTCGCTGATATAGTCGAGGATGACAGTCATCGTACGCGGATAGATGCGGCCTGTGCTAATCTGGCGCATCCTCTTGGTAAACTCGATAACCATGTCATAGTAAACTGAATTGATCTCCTTTTCGTCAGTGCTGAGCTCTGAACGCTGGAGATAAGCATCGCTTAGTGCGTGCGCTTCGTCCTTTGACATACCGCTTGAGATACAATAACGCGTGAGAAGGGCGATCGTGACTACAAGATGATACCTGAGATCTTTGAGTCTGTCGTCGCAGAGTTTTCCGAATCCGTCATCTCCGAGAGGGGTGAAGAGTGTCTTGACGGTCTCCAGATTTCCGGAACATACACCCTTGCAGAATGCGAGTTCCCTTTCGATAGGGGCAAGATCTTCCGTTGCGCTGTTACCGGCAGAACGGTAAGATGCAGCAGATGAGAGTTGTTTCATAATGAACCTCCTGTGATTTCATTATATTAATTTTACACCTTGTTTTTGTATCATTCAACCCCAAAAGTGAATTTTTAGTGCCGAAAATGAAGAAATCGTCTTGCAATTAGAGTAATAATATGATATATTTATAATAGTAGGCATAGTAATTCTGTATACAAGCAGAGGTGATTGAGTGAAAAACAGGATAGATATAGGCATAATCACAGCTCAGGCTGTCGAATCAGAACAGCGTCAGCTGTTATGCGGCATTATCGAAAAATCTAAGCAGCTCGGTATGAATACTATCGTTCTGTCCAATATATACAACTCACCCGAATACTTTGCTGATGTGGAGATCGAAAACAGGATATATGACCTGATACTGTCCAGACAGCTTGACGGTCTTATACTGATCGCTGAATCCATTCTTAATGAAAAGCTCCAGAATGATATAATGTCACTCATCAGAAATAGATCTGATATTCCTGTGATAGTTACAGGTGCTGAGATTGATGATATGGAGTGCATAGACACTGATGTCAGATCTGATACACGTGATATCATAGATCACCTCATAGAGGCTCATGGTTTCTCGAAAATAGATTTTCTGACCGGCCCTGCTAAATACAAGACTTCCCTCCTCCGCGCAGAAGGATACAGAGATTCGCTGCGTTCGCATGGCATCAGAGTTAACGAGAATCGTATCATGTACGGTGATTACTGGATGTCCTCCGGAGAAAGTCTTGCCGAAGAATACATAAAGGGCGCCCGTCCCCTTCCTCAGGCAGTTGCCTGCGCGAATGACTATATGGCTTTCGGGCTCTGCGACCGTCTTATGGAGAACGGCATCATCATACCGGACAGAGTGACTGTGACAGGTTATGAATATGTCGGCTCACGGTGCTTCCATAATCCTATCCTCACTACCTATCAGCGGAACAGACGTGCACTCGGAGCCCGTGCTGCAGCTATGATATACAGCAGGATCACCGGCAGGGAGACACGTCAGCCGGATCTGAAGGGACATATAATCCTTGGGAACAGCTGTGCCTGCTGTGCGGACAATCAACTCCTTTGCAGCGAGCTTTCGACTGTACGACGTGAAAATTTCTACAGCCGCATGAATCTTACCGGCAATTTTGAGCAGCAGCTAACGGTTTGCCGGTCAGTAAATGACTATGCAAGCGTCCTTCAGGAGTTTGTATATCTTATAAGAGATATTAAAGGGCTGTATCTCTGCCTTCACGATAACTGGTGCAGCATCGGTCAGGACAGCGCTGCTGACAGCGGGGATTCGATGATCTGTTATACAATAATGCGTCCTGACGGTGAATGTCCGAAGCCTGTGGTTTTCAGGGCTCTTGAGGAGCTGCCGCCTGTTATTCGGCAGACCGACAACGATCTTATCCTCTACTGCTGCCCGGTATTCTTCTCTGGAAAGAACTTCGGCTTCTTCATACTGCAGTACGATCATGCTGACAGCTATGATATCATCTTCCGTGACTGGCTTAAAATAGCATCAAATGCTCTTGAACTGCTGCGTATGAAGAATGATATCAACACACTGCTGGAATGCCGTGATCTTTCTGTCCAGCATGACTCGGCAACAGGACTTCTGAACGATAAAGGACTTGAGAATGAACTGCGGATAATCAGAAGCAGAGCAGATATCAATGACAGTCTCGCTGTCATACTTATACGTACGGCAGCGTTTTCTGATGATATCAATATAGACACAAGAAAACAGGGCGTTGAGCTTGACCGGAAGATAGCATCTGTTCTTTCCTCACAGTGCAGAGCCACGGATCTTTGCGGAAAGGTATCAGAGCGCAACTATGCGTTTATTCGTACAAGCATCCGCAGCCGCGAGGAGCTCGGTCTTCTTTGTGACCGGCTTTCTACACTTATCGTCTATTCGGATCAGTACCGTGAGTCTTTCGGGCATGACTCGGTCATCATGTGCAGCAGAATATGCAGAATGGAAGACTTTGATTTCGAGAAGACTATAAAGGAGCAGCTGAATGAAGCAGATGACAAGCTGTACAGCCTTTCCCTGCTGCAAAGAAGCCCGTATTATCCGGTTTACTCGACAGTAAGGGAGATGATCTACACTACCCCATCGATAGATCATAACTCTGCTGAGATCTGCAGGAGCCTTACTCACAGTGAGGGTTACTTCCGGTCAGTATACAAGGATTTGTTCGGTATCAGCTTCCATCAGGATCTTATCAGGAGCCGGGTATCTCTTGCCAAATACCTCATCCTGACATCTTCGATGAGTATAGAGATGATAGCGGAAAGCTGCGGTTATGTGGATTCCAAGCACTTCTATCATCAGTTCCGCAAACTTACGGGCGTCAGCCCGAGAAAATACAAGCTGTCGGATCCGTCCGGCGGCAGCAAGGAGGATCAGTATGGAACTCAGACCACTGAAACGTGATTCGGCAGATGCTGTGACCGCAGAAAGCATCAATAAGGAAGCTTTCCCTGATAACGAATATGTACCGCTTTCAGATCTGTTTACGGCAGTTGAGAACGGAGATATGGAGATGCTCGGCATCTACGATGAGAATGTCTTTTCCGGATTTCTTATGGTCAGGAAGTGGACGAGCTTTATTTATGTGTGCTTTTTCGCTATCAAGAAGGATCGGCGCTGCAAAGGGCTCGGTACCGCAACACTCAGAGAGCTGAGGAATTACTATAACGGACTTGAGCTTACGGTAGACTATGAAGCTCCTGATGAGGAGTGCGATAATAACGCTCAGAGAATCAGAAGACAGGAATTCTACCGCAAATGCGGATTTCACAGGACCGGGTGGTATCAGTATTACATGGAGTGTGAATTTGAGATTGCAAGTACACAGGTACCATTTGACAAGGAGGCCTTTGAAGCACTGAATGCATTCATACATTCAAAGGTGCCGGAATTTGATCCGCATCTTTACAGGAAAGAATGAAAAACGGACAGGTGCCGCATAGGTATCTGTCCGTTTTATACTATTTCCTGCTGCATCCTATGCAACCAGAGCAGTCTCCGCAGCATCCTCCGCCTTTCCGGTGTTCCTTTATGATATGCAGGACGGCAAGCGTCACACAGGCTGCGACGATAAGAAGTATCAGAATATCTGCTGTATTCATAACAGTCCTCCTATCAGATTCACTGCAACTGCCGCTGCCCATGCGATGCAGCACTGCCATACAACTACGAAGAGCGCCCACTTCTTGCCAAGCTCACGCTTGATGGCTGCAATTGAGGCTACACATGGGGTATAGAGAAGTGAAAATACCAGAAGTGCTGCTGCACCGGATGCTGAAAGTGCGCCTGCAACTCCGCCGGTGAAAAGTATCTCCAGAGTGGATACAACACTCTCCTTTGCCATGAATCCGCTTATGAGAGAAGTTACTATTCGCCAGTCTCCAAGACCGGCAGGTATAAGAAGAGGTGCTATAAGTCCTGCGATAGATGCAAGCATACTGTCCTTAGAATCCGTTACGATATTGAGTCTGAAATCGAAGCTCTGAAGGAACCATACAACGATAGTTGCTATAAGTATGACTGAGAAGGCTCTCTGAAGAAAGTCCTTTGCCTTGTCCCAGAGAAGACGTACTACGTTTATGAATCCCGGAAGTCGGTAATTCGGGAGCTCCATTACAAAAGGTACGGCATCACCCTTGAATTTAGTTGATTTGAAAAACAGTGCGGCAAGGATACCTGTAACTATACCGAGAAGGTATAGTCCTGTCATTATCAGGCCGCCCTTACCCGGGAAGAATGCACTTACAAAAAAGCCGTAAATAGGGAGCTTTGCTGTGCAGCTCATAAAAGGAGTGAGGAGAATGGTCATTTTTCTGTCACGCTCACTCGGCATAGTTCTTGTTGCCATAACTGCCGGGACAGTGCAGCCGAAGCCGATAAGGAGAGGAACTATGCTTCGTCCGGAAAGTCCGATCTTTCTGAGCAGCTTATCCATGAAGAAGGCAACTCGTGCGATATATCCGCTGTCCTCAAGCAATGAAAGGAACAGGAAGAGTGTAACGATTATCGGAAGGAAGCTGAGTACGCTTCCGACTCCGGCAAATATACCGTCCGTGATAAGACTGTGTATGACTTCATTCACTCTGGCTGATTCAAGGCCTTTGTCAGCAAGAGCTGTGAGCTTATCTATGCCTGTTTCAAGCAGATCCTGGAGCCATGTACCGATAACATTGAAGGTGAGGAAGAAGACCAGTGCCATAATAAGAATGAATGAAGGGATCGCTGTGTACTTTCCTGTCAGCACCTTGTCGATGTTCCGGCTGCGTATATGCTCCTTACTTTCGTGGGGGCGGATAACTGTGTCGTGACAGACACGGTGTATATAAGCGAAACGCATATCGGCGATAGCAGCACTTCTGTCGAGCTTTCTTTCATTCTCCATCTGAAGAACTATGTGCTCGACCATTTCTTTTTCGTTCTGTTCAAGTGCGAGCTGCTTCAGCACAAGAGGATCGCCTTCTATGACCTTGCTTGCTGCAAAACGCACCGGAAGTCCTGCGACCTTTGCGTGATCCTCGATAAGATGACTAATTGCATGGAGGCAACGGTGTACTGCTCCCCCGTTGTCAGACGCTTCGCAGAAATCCTGCTCGACAGGCTTTTCCTGATAATGTGCTATGTGTATAGCGTGATCTATAAGCTCGTCAACGCCGGAATTCTTGGCAGCTGATATAGGTACTACCGGTACTCCGAGCAGCTTTTCCATAGCATTGACATCAACGGAGCCGCCGTTTGCTGTGAGCTCATCCATAAGATTGAGCGCAACTACCATGGGTATATCCATTTCGAGCAGCTGCATCGTAAGGTACAGGTTTCGCTCGATGTTTGTTGCATCGACTATGTTTATGATAGCATGAGGCTTTTCGTCAAGAACGAAATTTCTTGAAACGATCTCCTCCTTGCTGTAGGGAGACATGGAATAGATGCCCGGAAGATCGGTCACAAGGGTATCTGTGTGTCCGGTGATCTGACCGTCTTTTCTGTCTACGGTAACACCAGGGAAGTTGCCTACGTGCTGATTTGCTCCTGTAAGGCGGTTGAACAGCGTGGTCTTGCCGCAGTTCTGGTTGCCGACAAGAGCAAATTTCATAACTGTTCCGTCAGGCAGCGGGTTGCCGCTTCCCTTCGGGTGGAACTTTCCGCCCTCGCCAAGGCCCGGGTGCTCCGTCTTATGTTTATGGTGCTTAGCGGCCGAAGGTATTGAAGGCTCTTCGACTGGCTCGACTTTTATTCTTTGCGCATCATCAAGTCTGAGCGTCAGCTCATAGCCTCTTATTAGCAGCTCCATGGGATCGCCCATAGGTGCATATTTCACGACCTTGACAACAGTCCCGGGGATTATACCCATATCGAGAAAATGCTGCCTGAGAGCTCCCTCTCCTCCGACCTCCGTAACGGAAGCCGATTTCCCGATCTCAAGTTCCTTAAGATTCATATTTCTTCCTTTCATAAATAACAAAGATCCCCGCCGGTATATCCGACTGGGGATCTTTCACTTTATATTTACCGGTTTGTTATAATTTACTAATAGTATTTTAGCACAAGCAAATAGGTATGTCAATACAAATATTATAGTAACTTATTTATTTTTCTGAGCAGAACTCGACTTTTTCCCCATTAAGGATCATATTAGTTGTTCTTACAGCGCACATCTTTCCGCACATAGAGCAGGTGTGACGCTCGGCGATAGGTGTACTCTCGTAATAGCGGCGTGCCTTCTCAGGATCAATTGCTACCTTGAACATAGCCTCCCAGTCGAGAGCATGACGTGCTGCGGCCATTTCGTTGTCAGCATCTGTTGCATGAGGGATACCCTTTGCGATATCAGCAGCATGGGCTGCGATACGGCTGGCGATTATACCCTCCTTGACATCGTCTACATCGGGTAGTCTCAGATGCTCGGCAGGAGTTACATAACAGAGGAAGTCAGCACCGTTAGCAGCTGCGATTGCTCCGCCGATAGCGGATGTGATGTGGTCATAACCGGGAGCGATATCAGTTACAAGCGGTCCGAGTACATAGAAGGGCGCATTGTGGCAGATACGCTTCTGGATCTTCATATTTGCTGCTATCTCATTCATAGCCATATGTCCGGGGCCTTCAACCATTACCTGTACGTTCTTTGCCCATGCTCTTTCTGTAAGAGCTCCGAGCTCGATGAGTTCGGCTATCTGTCCGGCGTCGGTAGAATCGTCTATACAGCCCGGACGGAGAGCGTCACCGAGACTGATAGTTACGTCATACTCCTGAAGGATATCGAGTACCTCGTCATAATACTCGTAGAACGGGTTCTCGTTGCCTGTCATCATCATCCATGCAAAAAGCAGAGAGCCGCCGCGGGATACGATATTCATTTTTCTCTTGTCACGCATGAATGATTCAACTGCACGGCGGTTTATGCCTGCATGGATGGTCATGAAGTCAACGCCCTCTTCTGCATGAGCTCTGACTACCTTGAGAAAGTCCTTGGCAGAGATCTCGAGAAGATCCTTGTCAAGATAGCCGATAGCATCATACATTGGCACCGTTCCTATCATTGCGGGTGAACGTTCAACGAGCTTCTTGCGGAATTCGTTGGTCTTGCCGTAGTTGCTCAGATCCATGATAGCCTCTGCGCCGAAGCTGACTGCCATATCAACCTTCTGCATCTCGATCTCGTAGTCCTTGACATCGCCGGAGATTCCGAGATTCACGTTGATCTTAGTACGCATACGTGTTCCGATACCCTCAGGTGATATTGACTTGTGATTAACGTTACAAGGTATGGCCACCTCTCCTCTGGCAACAAGTTCACGAAGCTCCTCGGGAGAGATGTATTCCTTCTTCGCAACTATCTCCATTTCGGGAGTGATTATGCCGAGCTTAGCAGCTTCCATCTGTGTTTTATAATTCTTCATTTATATATTCCTTTCGTTATTTCGCAAATCTGCTATTATTATCATAGGCGTGATCGAGAGGACCGCTCCCCTTTCCGAGATCCAGGCCGACCATTATTGCGCCTGTGAGGTATTCCTTGGCCAGCCTTACAGCCTCTTCAAGAGCGTTTCCTTTGGCGAGATTGGCTGCTATTGCACTTGACAGGGTGCATCCGGTGCCATGAGTATTAGGATTATCGATACGTTCTGTTTCATACCACATTATACCGTTTTCTGAGCAAAGTACATCTGCTGCATCGCAGACACTGTGACCGCCCTTTACAAGTACTGCACAGCCGTACCTGCTTTGGAGCAGCCTTGCAGCAGCTTCCATTTCTTCGCGGTTTTTGATACTCATATCTGTCAGAAGTTCAGCTTCCGGTATGTTAGGTGTGATAAGTGTACTTATTGGGAATAGCATGGCAGTCATCAGTTCGACCGCTTCCTGAGTTGAGAGCTTTGCACCGCTTGTTGCGACCATTACCGGATCGAGTACGATATTGACCGCCTTGTGACGGCAGAGACATTCGGCTATCACTCTGATGAGCTCAGGCGATGATACCATTCCTATTTTTACGGAATCTGGGAAAATATCCTCGAATACGGCATCTATCTGGTCACGCAGTATATCTGGGCTCGTTTCCTGTACAGATCGTACTCCGGTGGTGTTCTGAGCTGTCAGAGCGGTTATTGCACTCATGGCAAATACGCCGTTCATTGTCATGGCTTTGATATCTGCCTGTATACCTGCGCCGCCGGATGAATCGCTTCCGGCTATGGTAAGGGCTGTTTTCATTATACTGCTCCTCCTTTGGTAAGAGCGGAAACAGCGGCTCTCAGATTATGGGCGGCAAGACGGATATCATCAGCACCAAACAGTGATGATACTACTGCTATACCTGCCATACCGCCTCCGGCAAGACCTGAGAGATTGTTCTCTGTTATCCCTCCGATAGCCACTGATGGAATATTCACACAGCCGCATATCTCATGGAGCTGTGAAGTAGTTATCCTGATAGCGTTTGTCTTGGTGGGCGATGGGAATACAGCACCTACGCCGAGATAGTCAGCCCCTTCGCTGTATGCTTTTATTGCCTGTTCCGGAGTTTTTGCCGTTGCACCTATAATGAAGCTGTCCCCTGCTGCTGCACGTATCTCGCTTACTGATGCATCCTCAACGCCCACGTGTACGCCGTCAGCACCTGACAGCATAGCTGCTTTATAGTCGTCATTGATTATCAGGGGTACGCCGAACTCCTTGCAGAGCTCCTTCACCTTACGTGCTTCCTCAGCAAGCTGCTCTGTAGACATTCCTTTTTCACGGAGCTGAAGTATCGTTACTCCGCCTTCGAGCGCTTCTCTGATACAGGTAAATAAATCCCTGTCCCCTATGCACTTTCTGTCTGTAACAGCATACAGAAGCAGCTGTTCACGTTTTATTCTCATTCATTCCTCTCCTTAATTCGTTCATATATCCTGCTATATCCTCACAGGTCATAAGGCTGCTCATCACGCATATACCGGACGCACCGGCCCTGATGACACTTCCGGCGTTTTCCGGCGTTATCCCTCCTATAGCGTAAACAGGTATTTTAACAGAAGAGCAGATATCGCACAGAAATCCGATACCTCTTCCCGGAAGTCCGGCTTTGCAATCCGTTTCAAATATATGGCCTGCTGTCAGATATGTTACACCGAGGGATACTGCCTCCTGAGCCTCCTGTACTGAGTGTACAGAGGAGCCTATATCCTGATATCTGGCACTGTCAACAAGTTCTCTCAGAAGCGGCAGTGGAAGGTGAAGAGCATCGCTGTACGACGCATATGTATGACTGATAAACCTGACGCCGTTTCCTGAACAGATCTCAGAGATACGCTTTGCAAGCGCTGCGTATTCAGCATGCGGAAGATCCTTCTCCCTCAGTATGACAGCATCTGTTCCGGCTTCGCATATCCTTCTGATCCGTTCAGTAAAATCCTCTTTACAGAGTTTCCTGTTCGTTACACATATTATCTTACACATAGAGGTAATCATTGAGTACGGGCTGGAGGCCCTCGTCTGACATATCCTTGTACATCTGTGCAAAGCTGCGGCTGTCGTTTATCTCGAACTGCTCGTCACCCTCTGCGCTGCTCTCCTTGCCTGTGTACTTGCTCTCGTGATCGCCTATGCCGGTCGAAACACCTGCGCTGATCTTTGTTGCGGCTATCTTTACTATACCGTTACGGAATTCCTCACTTTCGCGGGAGGAAACTGTTATACCGGCAAAGGGCAGGAACATCCTGTAGGCACAGAGTATCTGGCAGAGTTCACGTTCGTGAACATCGAGGGGATTGATAGTCTCATTGTTGATTATAGGCCTCAGTCGCGGGCAGGACAGACTTACCTCTGCATGAGGATATTTGCGCTGGAGGAAGTATACATGAAGCGCTGAAGCAAGGGCGTCCTTCCGGAAATCTGAAAGACCGAGGAGAGCTGAGCAGGCAATCCCGCGCATACCGCCCATGAGAGCCCTTTCCTGTGCTTCAAAACGGTATGGCCATACTCTTTTGTGTCCGGCAAGGTGGAGCTGTTCATATCTCGTCGGATCGTAGGTCTCCTGGAAGACTGTTACATAGTCTACACCGCATTCATGGAGGTAGCGGTAATCCTCAGTATTCATGGGGTATACCTCTATGCCCACCATGCGGAAATACTTTCTTGCCAGCTTGCAGGCTTCACCGATATACTTCACATCGCTCTGTGAGCGGCTTTCACCGGTCAGGAGAAGGATCTCCTCCATGCCGCTGTCGGCTATCACCTTCATCTCATGCTCTATCTGATCCATTGAGAGTTTCATGCGGCGGATGTGGTTATAGCAGTTGAAGCCGCAGTAAACGCAGTAATTCTCACAGTAGTTAGCGATGTAAAGAGGGGTAAAGAGATAGACAGTATTTCCGAAATGCTTTCTTGTTTCAAGGCGTGCGCGCTCTGCCATCTGCTCGAGGAAGGGAGCGGCTGCCGGAGAGAGAAGAGCTTTCAGATCTTCGACCGATATACTGTCATGCTGCAGGGCTCTGTGAACATCTGCGGCAGTATACTGCGTATAGTCGTAGCTGTCGACTTCGGACATCACCTTGTCACGGATATCTGATGAGATCTGTTCCATATCAGGAAGATAAGCCATGTGGTCAGTACGGCTCGAAGGATCTGTTTCAAGTCTGTGCTTGCATTCGAGGGCTTCGGCTGAAAGCTCGTCGGAGTCGATATAGAAATGATTTTCCATAGCGCTCACCTCAGTCCCTGAGGAATCCGGTCAGAGTATCCGACGGTGCACCGCCGCGCATGAGAACTCTGCCAAGACCTGAGAGATATGCCTTTCTTCCGGCCTCAACAGCCTGACGGAATGCGTCTGCCATTACAGGAAGATCGCCGGCTGTTGCAAGTGCAGTATTGCACATAACCGCAGCAGCTCCCATTTCCATTGCTTCACAGGCCTGTGAGGGACGTCCGATACCGGCATCTACGATAATGGGAAGGTCGATCTCGTCTATTAGTATCTGTATGAAATCCTTTGTTGCAAGTCCCTTGTTGGAACCGATGGGAGATGCAAGAGGCATTACAGATGCGGCTCCGGCGTTTACAAGATCGCGGGCTGTATTGAGATCGGGATACATATAGGGCATTACTATGAAACCTTCCTTAGCGAGTATTTCTGTTGCCCTGATAGTCTCTGCGTTGTCAGGCAGAAGGTACTTGGTATCGCGCATGATCTCAACCTTTACGAAATCGCCGCAGCCAAGCTCACGGGCAAGGCGTGCTATGCGTACTGCTTCGTCAGCGTTTCTTGCACCGGAGGTATTGGGAAGAAGAGTTACGCCATCCGGGATATAGTCAAGAATGTTCTCATGCTCTTTGGTCTGTGCACGGCGTACTGCAAGAGTTATAAGTTCGGCTCCTGCATACTTTACCGCCGCTTCGATAAGGGAGAGAGAATACTTTCCCGAACCGAGAATAAAGCGGGAATTGAATTCATGTCCGCCTATGGAGAGTTTGTCGTTTGTGTTCATTATAATCCTTCTTTCATAGTTTCAGCACTCTGTCTCGCCTGCGATCAGGCGGATCACCATGTGTGCCTGATGTGCAGCGCAGACCAGTACCCTTGAGGCAAAGAGCCCCTCGCCTTCGGCGACTCCGTTCACTTCGTCGCCGCAGATGTAGAACCTTCCGGCCACTCTGCGGGTATGTATCAGGTTTGCTGAAAAGCTCCCTGCCATACCGGAGCCTGCAACAAGGTATTTATCCGGAAAGGTCTCCAGTACAGTATTTACGAGCATCGCCTTCTGATCGGCTTTGTCAAAGGCTTCACAGATGATCTGTTCGTCTTTCAGCAGCAAAGGGATATTGTCAGGTGACAGCTTAACCGTATCAGTAATGATATCGCAGTATGGGGCGATACGGGAAAGTATCTGTCGCAGAGCTTCTGTCTTTGGCATACCAATCTGATCGGAAAAATACTGTTGACGGTTAAGATTGGAGATATCGACCGTGTCGAAGTCAATGATGTGCAGTCTGCCTACACCTGTTCTTGCAAGAGCTATGGATATGTTGGAGCCCAGTCCTCCGAGGCCGCATACTGCAACTGATGCCTCGGAGAGCTTTTTCTGCATCTCATCTCCGTGACGCCCGGCAAGTGCTGCCAGCATCTCTTCCTTTGACGGTACCATATCAGCCGCCTCCTACAAATCCGACTATCTCCACGCTGTCGCCGTCCTTAACAGATGTTTCAGCATATTTAGATTTAGGCACAATATCCAGATTCAGCTCCACCGCAACTCTTTCCGGCTTGTATCCGCCTTCTTCAACAAGCTGGGCTATCGTTTTTCCTGCTGCATCATGTTCTCTGCCGTTGATCTTTACCATAGGATCCCTCCTTTACGAAAAAAGGCGGAAACTGCCGGGATATGGCAGCTTCCGCCGAAGTTACTTCTTTCCCTACGTTGGCATTATCCAAATCAGGTTACAGGTCGGAGACTCATTCGTCTCCCTCTCAGCCCGCATACGAGCTCCCTTTTTATATTTGGCCTTTTATATCGGCCTTTGTATATTTTATCACAAAGCAGACCAAAATGCAATAGCCGGGATTTAATTTTTTCATCAAACTATTTCACTGCAGGCTTCTCCATATAATCATAGCAGAGCTTATCACCGTCCGGAGCATCGATCACATGGAAGCTTGCAGACGTGTATCCCTTTCTGAGATATATCTGTTTAGCAGGAAATGAAGCTGAGAGCTTTATGACAGGATAATATTCCGATATGATTTTTTCTGCGAAGTCAAGAAGTGCGCTTCCATATCCTATGCCCTGATGATCGGGGAGAACGAACAGACGGTTGATCTCGTCTCCGTTAATCGTGACTGTACCTGTTATAGATCCGTTTGGCATCATATAATAGTACACGTTACCGTCTTCTATGTCTTTTCTGATATTATCCGTTGAATGGTGGTCAAGAAAGAACTGTACTGCACCGGGTGGATAGTAGTGAGGATAGATCATTTTTATAGTATGTTCTGTTATCCACTTGATTGAAAGCAGATCATCAATTCCAGCACGCATTATCATATCAGTTTTTTCCTTTTCTCTCTGCGCTCAAAGAAAGCTGTTGCGGCCTTGGCAGAAATAGTGCCGAGTATCGCGCCTGCTGCCACATCGGTAGGATAATGGACGTACAGGTACATACGCGAGAATGCGATAAGGTTGGCGAGTACCATAGCCGGAACGCCGAGCATCTTGCTATAATGGAGTAGGGCTCCCGCACCGGCAAAGCTCGCGATCGAATGGCCGGAGGGGAAAGAATAGTCTTTCGGTATCTTGACGAGCATATCCTCGAGGGGATCGATCCAGCATGGCCTGTCACGGCGGATAAGGTTTTTCAGTATGAGATTTCCGGCAACGAAACCTCCGGAAATAGCTGCTATCATAACTATTCCGGCACGTCTGAGCTTTTCACTGAGAAGCAGCATGGTGCTGAAAGCAAGCCAGAACACACCGAGATCGCCGAATCGTGTCACCCATGGAATGAGCCTGTCCATGGTCTGGCTGCGGTAATGCTCCTGGATATATTCAAGTATACTAAAGTCTGAATGCTGTATGTTTATCTTTCCGAACATTTCAATCCTCCGTCATAAGGTAAGCTCTGCATGGTGAACCGTCTGAGCCTGCAAGGTTCAGTGGAGCACAGCTCAGGAAATATCTTCCCTCGTCGACACCCTCAAGACGAAGTCCCTCCAGTATCACTATATCACGAGAGAGCAGGATGAGGTGTACCTCCATGGGCGCCCCCTCAGGTCCGACGCTCTGGGTATCTACACCGATGAGTCTGATGCCGTTTTCGGCAAACACCTTTGCGGCGGAAGCTGTCACGACGCAGCCGCCTGCAATAATGATACGCTTTGAAGCCGATACTTTTCTTGCTGAAGCCATGATCTCTTCCGCTGTCTCAGCTGTGAGCTCTCCCCTTCTCCGGCAGACGTAACACTCTCCTACAAAGCTGTCAAGGGGTATCTGATCTACTGTCTTTCCTTCGTCGATGAAGTGATAGGGTGCATCGATGTGCGTGCCGTTATGAACACACATGGATAATGCTGAAAGATTATACAGCGCCCCCTCGGAAATACTTCTGTCTATCGTTTTCACTGGCTGAGGATCGCCCGGATATACTGCACATGAATAAACCTCCTGTGAGATGTCAATGACCATATCAAACCCTCTTTTCGTTTTCTATGATCATATTATACACCAAAACAGGAGGTTTTGCAATAGATTTTTATTGGTTAATATACTCTACAGCCTTTTCAAGCAGATAATCCTCGTTATTATCGAATATCGCTTTGAGTGCTTCTTTATCAAAGGGCACTCTGATGTCAAGGCTGTTTTCTGAAATGCCGTCTATGCCGGAATCTACGAAGGGCGTTCCGTCTTCGTCAAGCATCATGGAACCGGACATGGCTATAAAGGATTTTTCAAGTTCAATTCCTGTAACCCCCTGGGCTGACCCGTTTGTCTTGGTAAAGCCCATAACTGTAACATTATCCATCTGACTCATAACGTGTACAAGATGGTCGGCCGCGCTTATGCTGCCGGCATTGACAAGTATCACTATTTTTCCTTTGTCAAGAAGGCCTTCACTTTCAAATGTGTTTTTCTTTCCGAGGAGGAATTTTCCGTCAGGATCTTTCAAGTAGCGGCGGTTCGTCCTGTCCCATACGCCGTTGTAGTTGTAAAGGTGTTCGCCCTCTGTACCGATAACTTCAGCTATAGCACGGATGAGATTTCCGGAGCCGCCGCTGTTGTTCCTTAGGTCGATAATAAGGTCATTCACTCCCTTATCCTTTGCCTCATTTATATTCTTACGGATGCTTTCCTTCATTTCAGCATAGGATTTTTCAGGCTGAGTCATTTCTTCATCACTGCTTCTTTGATCAAAGAACATACTCTTGATAAGTAGAACGGGGATACCGCCCTTTGCTGTGCTCCAGGAAAAATTAGCCCCCTCGACACCTTGGTCGAGTCTGTTCATGGCTTCTTTAAGACGGGAATAATAGCTCCCTTCTGATTTAAGCGAAGTTGTCCTTTCGGAGCCGTCGTCTGATATGAAGCCGACTTCAACTGAATCACCGCCTGTGCCGGCAAGAAGAGTGCTGCGGTAGAAATACCTGTTTTCGGCATCGGCTGTAAAACAGATATGGCCGTCTGTAAGACTGAAAGAAACAGGTACAGCAGCAGCGGATTCTTCAATCGGTCTGCCGTTCCATGAGGTGATTATCGTTCCGTTATGTATGCCCTTTTCGTCAAGGGCTTTATCGACCTGCACGGCAACAGTACTGCCGTCCTCAAGGTTCATAAGAACAAGGCCGTGATCCTCACCAAGAATGTCGGAGAGAATAGTGTTTTCCTCAAGGAAATACTCACGCCGATAGCCATAACTTACATGACCGTCGTGAAATTCCGAGAGAAAAGCCAGCATTGCGGCATAGTTTTCCGCCTCATCATGATCCTCCTGCGCCTTATCAAACATGGGCTTATACTTGGCATAGAGTTCATCATAGTCTATACCCTTCCATTCGGAAAGAATGTAGCGCTGTCTGAACACCCTGATTATCTCGTCAAATTCCTTGCTGTAATCAGGTGAACGATAGCCCTTGTAAAGGAGACACACCGGCACCGCTGCAAGCATACTCAGGGCTGAAACGAAGGAGATAAGTCTGCGGAATGATGCCTTATCACGGAAAAAGCCCAGTGCACATATCACAGCACCAGTGTAGACAGGTATCATTGACTTATCCGTTCCATTCGCGTATGCGACGGCTAAAACTGTAACAGCAGGGAGAAAATACATAAGTCTGAAAGCCGGATTGAGATTCTTTGCAGCATATCCGGTAAAGAAGAAACACAGGACACACATAGCCGTGCCAAGGCAGACTGTCAGAATATCATAATAATACATAGATCAGCCTCCTTAATTGAGATCATCTCTGTGGAAGTAGACATAGCCGAGGAAGAGCATCAGCGCTGACACTGCAAGGGATATAAGGACTGAAGCGGCCATTTCAGACCACCTTAGAGTTACATCCAAGATCAGATGCATATCTGCATCAAGACCATAGACCTGCCATCTTTCATAGGAGTTAAGAATCTTGTCTACTGATCCTATTCCTAACACATCGGAAACTGCTCCGGCAAATACAGTATTTACCACAGATTCACCGAATCCTACAAGTGTGACCAACAGGGGCTTTTTAAGAATGAATGATATGAATATCATTGTGCATATGATACGAAGCAGAGGAGCAATAAGCATCACATAGCGTATCAGTAAGTCTGAAACGCCGAAATATGTGCCCCAGCCATGCTTTGCCGTAACGATAGCAGGCAGTGCTATGAAAAGTATCATTAAAGCGAGAAGAGTAAAGATGATGGCCGGAATCGCTCTTCCCCAATAGGCCTCACTTCTTTTCTTACCGCTCGTAAGTTCATAATAGAGTGTACGGTCGGGAAAATCACCTGCACAGGTATCGCCGACAGAAAAAGCGATAAAGATGGGAACAAAAGGTACCAAGGCATTCAGGCAACCTTCTGAAATCCACTCACTTGCACTGTGCTCATCACGGGGAACAGTTTCAAACTCGCCCCCATAGTTTAATACGGACATAACTCCGAACAAAAGCATCGCTGCCCAGAAGAATATCTTCAGTTTTGAAAAGAAGAGCTGTCTTATCTGCGAGCCTGCTATAGATGCGGTATTTTTCAGCATAATACATCCCTCTCTTTCAATGGATATCGGTTTTGCGGAAAGCTGCATATCCTGCAAGCAGATATACAACTATGCACACAACGGCTATAACTGACATCAGCACCGCAGTATTTGTTCCGATCCGGTCAAGATAGACGATCACATCATTGCCGAGGACATAGTCAGTTGAGTAATTCTCAAAAGACGTTGCTTCACTGATGCTCAGACTTGAAAAGAAGCAGGATATGAAATGCAGCTTTTCTTCGTCGATGTTTATGAATTCAAGAATCATCATAGGGATCAGGCCTGCAGCAAAGCCGGCAAATGCTCCTGCAACATTGCTTTTTGCCATAAATGATATCATTATGACAAATGACATCAGCCTTATGATTTCAAGGGCCACGAGAAAGTAACGCAGTATCATCTCCCCTGCCGGAACGGTCCAGCCCCAGCCTAATATGACTGTTGGCACAACAACAGCTATCAGAAGAACGATCCCTGATCTGAAAAGGCCTGAGACTATACCCACTATTGCCCGTCCGAAATAAATTGACGACCGCTTATGACCGTAAATCACTTCATAATTCAGAGTCTTGTCCGTAAAATCCCATCCGGCTATACGGGATGAGGACAGAACTGCAAGCAGGAAGAATGCTATTGTCAGATTGCCTGTCAATACAGTAGCGATCAGACTTCCGGAAAGAGGTTCGCCTTTAAGAGAATTTTCAAATGTCTCGATTGCAAATACGAAAAAAAACATCAGCGTAAAAGCTGTTGCCCAGAGATAGTAGCTGTCACGTTTCATTATGTAAATCTGAGATCTTATTATGTTCAACATCGTTTTCACCTACCATATTCATATAATACTGCTCAAGATTGGCTTCATGGACATACATGGACAGCGGTATGACGCCGTTATCATATAGTGTCTTTGATATCAGCCGCACTTCGTCAAGTTTCTCCCAGAGCCGGATACTGCCGTCAACGTCGGTATCAAACTGAGTTATGCTGAGCTTATCTGATAATACTGCCGCTGCAAGAGGATCGTTGTCGGTATGTATGTAGAAATAGTCGCTGCATTCCTTCCTGAGTTCTTCAGCAGAACGGAAGCAGATCATCTTTCCCTTGTTGATGAACATATAGTCAGTACACATCTGCGAAAGCTCTGAAAGGATGTGTGATGATATCAGTATCGTAATGTGGTTTTCACGGTTGAGCCTCAGAAGGAGCTCTCGCACCTCGATTATTCCCTCAGGATCGAGACCGTTTACAGGTTCGTCCAGTACCATTATCTCGGGCTTGGTGAGAAGAGCACCTGCTATTCCAAGTCGCTGGCGCATACCGAGAGAAAAGTTCCCCACCTTCTTCTTTCCGGTATCCTCAAGGCCGACAGTCTTCAATACTTCATCTATACGCTTAAGATCTGGAACACCTTTCTGGAGACACTGCTTCGTGAGGTTCTCCTTTGCAGTCATCTTATCTTTTGCGTAGGGAGTTTCGATCATAAAGCTCATACGGCTCCTTGAATGAGCGAGCTCCCGCTCAGACGTACCACCATAAAGGCTGATGCTTCCGCTCGTAGGAAGTACAAGTCCGCCGAGCATTTTCATTATAGTTGTTTTACCGGCTCCGTTAGGTCCGATCAGGCCGCAGATCATTCCCTTTCGTATGGAAAAAGACACATCATCTACTGCCTTCTGTTTCATAAACTGCTTTGTAAGGTTTTTGACGCTGATCACTGAATTATCCATCAGATCACCCTCCTTATTATCTTCTGATCTTATCATAGAACACAGTATTAAAGAAATCCTTAAATTCTGAAATGTTTACAAAATGTTCATAATTCATACGCATAAAAATAAGGGTACCGGAGTACCCTTTTCAGCTATTCAGCGGCCTTTTTGAACCGTAGCCTGAGTGTAAGCTCGCCATTATCTATCCGGGCATCAGCTGAGGCGTACTGCTTCTGTGCAAGCAGTCTGACAATATACAGCCCAAGGCCTGCACCGGGACTGCTCCTTGATCTGTCAGCCCTGTATGTTCTCAGAAACAGCAGTTCAGCATCCTCAGGCTTTAGTTCCTGCGCCGGATTTGAAAAACATACAGCCACTGTCTCCTTTTCTTCTTCGACCTTTATCCGGAATGAACCCGGAGAATATTTGATGATGTTATTAAGGACATTTTCAAGCATACGTGTCATTGAACGGCGGTCTGCCATTATGTAAAGCGTTTTTTCCGGCAGGATTATATCAGGAGTGAGACCTTTTTGTCGTATGACACCCTCATGTTCTGCGATAAACTGCGCTATTTCATTGACAGCATTGAGTCGCTGCATCGGAACGGCATCTGAATCGCTTTCAAGAAGAGACAGCTCGAAAAAGCCATCAGCCATTTCTTTAAGGGTATCTGTTTTTTCAATGCAGATATCAAGGTACTCTTTGCTTTTTTCAGAAAGAGAGCAGTCAAGGCCTATCAGCTGTAAGTTGCCGCGGATAACTGTCATGGGTGTTCTGAGATCGTGAGCGATATCGGACACCGATTCTCTGATAGATCTCTCTGCGCGCTCCGCATCATTTTTCAGTACCTGCTGGTAGTCAAGTGTACGGTTGATTTCCGCTGCAGCGGCATTGAGCTTGCTATCGTTGCAGGTCACGGTCAGCCTTCTGTTATAGCCGCTCTCACGGTTGCGGACAAGTTCCTCTGATATAAGCTCAAGGTTTTTCCTTATGATAACCAGTCTGAACAGAAGCAGGATAACTGCTGCTGATAATACTACTAAAGCTGCCCAGAGCATATCATTCTCCCTTCATTCTGTAACCGATGCCCCATACAGTTTCTATGAAATCCTCGCCGCAGACCTTTTTCAGCTTTGAACGCAGGTTGCTCATGTGTACGTTAATCGTATTGTCCTCACAGATGTACTCCTGCTCCCATACCGATTCATACAGATTAGCCTTTGTAAAGGTCTTTGTGGGATATTCCATCATAAGCCTAATGAGCTGAAGCTCCTTCATGGTAAGGGCTATCTGTGCTCCGTTATAGGTGAGGTTATTCTCGGCCGTACTGTATTCAAGCCCTTTGAAAGATAACACCTTGCCGGATGTATCCTTTATGAAGCGTCGGAGCACAACTTCTATGCGCACCTGTACCTCTTTGAGATCAAAAGGTTTCAGAATATAGTCGTCTGCACCGAGACGAAGGACCTCAAGTCTTGTTTCAAGCATTGACTTTGCAGAAATTACTATGACGGGTATATCCGAATGCTTTCTCAGCTCACCGATAAGCTGTTCTCCGGATTTTCCCGGAAGCATCAGATCCATAAGTACCAGGTCATACCCTGGTTCTCTTAGCTTCTCTGATGCTGAGATGCCGTCTCCGGCCTGGTCAGTGATGTATCCGCAGCCGCTCAGATAATTGACGAGCAGCTTTCTTATCTCCGGTTCATCCTCAACGATAAGGAGCCTTGTGTCCATTGTATTCCTCCTATATTACTGTCTTATAGAAACGTATATCAAACTGGGCGCCGCCTTCCGGCGAATTCCTTGCCTGTATAACTCCGTTATGAAGGGCAAAGACTCTGCGTGAATATGCAAGTCCGATACCGTAGCCGACGCTTGGAGACTGGGACGAACGGTAGAAGCGGTCGAATATCTTATCCTGCTCTCCCTCCGGGATACCGCTTCCGGTATCAGTTATTACAATGCCGGTATAGATGTTGTTCTCTTCAAGCTCAACAGTTATCGTTCCACCCTCTGGAGTGTGCTCCATGCAGTTTTTCAGTATATTGATGAAAGCCTCGGTAAGGTATTTCACATCTCCTTCTATGACCGGATCTCCTTTTACGATCTTTCGGAGCTCTATGCCCTTGAGTTCCATGGATACAGAAACAGTTTCTTCCGCAAGCCGGATAAGCTCACTGCATTCTGTCCGCTCACGCCGCAGTGTAACAGCACCTGCGTCTATCCTTGAGATATTGAGGATAGTCTCTATGAGCCACTGCATCTGAGCCAGAAGGCTCATCAGTTCCGTGAGTCTGCCGGAAATCGCTGCACTATTGTCCATGCCTCGCATATTGCTGAGTATGAGTATCATTGAGGTCAGAGGGGTACGGAGCTGATGGGATATATCTTCAAGGGATTCCTTCATGAAGCTCTTGTCATCCCTGAGCGCGGCGTTCTGCTCACGTAGCTTTACCGTCATCTTTCTGATCTCGGAAGTAAGGATGCTCAGTTCCCCCTCTGAGTATTCATTCAGTTCAAATCGGTCACAGCCATGAAGAACCTTCTCTATGGAATCGCAGAGATCCTCCAGCCTTCTGAGTTCTTTAGTCCTCAGAATGATATAGATAACGTCGATAACAATACAGGTAAATAGAATAACAACAGCCGTTCTGATATCAATAAAGAAACATAGCATAAAAGCCACAAGACTGACAATTGAAGTCAGTATGATGAACAGCTTTATCTCGCGCTCACGCAGCAGCTTCATTTATCCACCGCCTTATATCCGAGGCCTCTGACGGTTATAATGATCGCAGGATTCTGAGGATCGTCCTCTATTTTGTCACGCAGGCGCTTCATATATACATTCAGAGTATTATCTGAAACGAATTCACCGGAGAATGACCAGAGCTCATCTGCTATCATATTCCTTGTGAGCACCTGCTCTTTATGAGTAAAAAACACCAGCAGAAGTCTGTATTCAAGAGCAGAAAGAAATATTTCCGTACCGTTTTTGCTTACCTTTCCTTTAGCCTTATCTATTGATACTCCGCCGCAGGATATCACAGCTGTGGGGGAATTGTTCCTTCTCATTGCATTCTTTATTCTTGCTGCAAGCTCACGGGGGCGGAAGGGCTTGCTTACGTAATCGTCCGCGCCAATGTCGAATCCGGCTACTGTACAGGCCTCGTCAGCCTGTGCTGTAAGAAATATGACGGGTACGTCAGAATCCTGTTTTATCTTTGCACACACAGCAAAGCCGTTGCCGTCTCGAAGTGATATATCAACAAGAACACAGTCATAGCTGCCGTTCTCAAATAATTCAAGGCCGGATTCCTGTCCGGCTGCATGAGCTGTTGAGTAGCCCTCCCCTTTCAGGAATTCCATCAGGTTACGTGCAAGCTGTTCATCATCCTCTATAAGAAGGATAGAAGCCATAATGTCACCTCTGTTTACAAAATCATTCAGTAATAGCTGCCTGAGATCATCGGGGCAGCTGAGCATTTATAGTATAACACATTTATTATAACTCTGCAAGTGCGGCGAAGTGACATTTTTGTAATGAAAAAGTAATAGAATAGTAATTCTGATATGATATTATAATATCAGAAAAGGAGGAATGATCTATGGATCTTTTAAGAATAGAGAATTTAAGCAAGGTTTACGGAAAGGGCGATAATGAAGTAAGGGCTCTTGACAATGTATCGTTCACTGTACCTAAGGGGCAGATGTGCGCTGTTATCGGTGCCAGCGGTTCGGGAAAATCGACGCTGCTGCATATTATCGGCGCTGTTGACACACCTACTTCGGGAAAGGTTTTCCTTGAGGATCAGGATGTATTCAGCCAGAACAATACAAATCTTGCCATCTTCAGGCGCAGACAGGTAGGCATGATATATCAGTTCTACAATCTCATACCGGTTCTCAACGCCGAAGAGAATATTACTCTCCCGATGATAATGGACGGCAGAAAGCCGGACAAGGCGCATCTTGAGAAACTGCTTGATCTTCTCGGCCTCAAGGAAAGAAGACTGCACCTGCCTTCACAGCTTTCCGGAGGACAGCAGCAGAGAGTATCCATAGGACGTGCTCTGTTTACTTCCCCCGGTGTAATACTCGCGGACGAGCCTACGGGAAACCTCGACAGCAAAAACAGTGCGGAGATAATGGAGCTGCTCCGAAAATCAAACCATGAATTCAATCAGACGATGCTTATAATCACGCATGATGAGAATATCGCCCTTCAGTGCGACCGCATCATCACGCTTTCCGACGGAAAGATCATCAATGACCAGCTCACGGGCTTTGCGGAGGTGAAGCGCCATGACATTTGAGACTCTTCTTGCAAAACGTTACATTTTCGCTCAGAAAAGACATTCGCTGCTGACTTTAAGCAGTATCGTTGTTGCGGTAACGCTTATGACATTTCTGTTCTGTGCTTTCACGACATACTTAAACTGTATCGCAAAGGGAGCACCTTATCATTTCAAATTTGAAGGCGGAACTTCTGAGCTTGTCGAATATATCAACGACTATCCGGATGTAAAAGGGGCCTTTAGCGAGCAGCTGTCTGACGGCACATACGACATAAGGGTATTCTTCAAAAAAAATATCTTAGATACTTTTGATTTGATAGAAGATATCCAAGCTATACAGGAAAAGGAACCTGACAGATTAAAGCTTGATCCTCATAAATTCAGCTACACAAATAACGATATACGCATAATGTTAGAAATGATCGACGAAAGAAGTAAAGCGAATATGTCGCAGATTTTTGCGATGTTCTATGTAATCATACTGTTTATCGCCTTTGCCCTGAGACTAATCATTGATACTTCATTTGAGGTCTCTGCAAAGGAACGGGAAAAGCAGTTCGGAGTATTGCAGTCTATAGGCGCTTCTCCGAAGCAGATCGTCGGTATCATAACATTCGAGGGACTTCTTCTGTCGGTTGCAGGAATCCCGATCGGTCTGATTCTCGGTATCGGTCTGACATTCCTTGCTTTCAGGTTCATTGCATCCACAGAACTTTTTGATACATTCGTATCAGACCCGAAATACATAGCAGATATGGGCGTCTCTGTAAAGCCTCTTGTGATACTTATCTGCGCTGTTACCTGCCTTGTATGGGTGCTGTTCTCAGCATACGGCACAGGGATGCGTATAATAAAGAAGAGCCCGATACAGGCGATCACCGAACGCAGCAACACAATCAAAAAGGTACGCAAGGGCAGTCTCTGGGGACTCCTGTTCGGCTGGGCAGGCAAAATGGCAACAAGAAACAATCATCGTCAGCCCAAGAGATATATTATCACTATCCTCGCACTGACACTATCCATCACTCTGTTTACCGCATTCAATCTTGTTTTGAATACAGCCGGCAGGATAGTTGAAAAGACTTTTGACTCCCTCGGGGCCGATGTTATGCTCGATACAGATATATCAGAATATGAGGATGCTGTAAAACTGGCTGATAGAATAGAGAATTCAGGCTATTTCAAGAACTGCGGCTTCTCTCTGGGATTTTTGTTCAACTCTGAGACAATACGTAAAAACGATCAACAGAGGATCGGTTCCATTGAATACGTCACACGTTCTCAATATGAGACATCGATGCTGCTGAATGGCATCAAGCCATCAGTAAGCTATGATGATCTTCTCAGCAGCGGAAAATACCTTATGATCGACTATACAGATGATATTTTCCCTGAGGGTGATTCCATAAGCGGTGAAGCTGTCACCTACAGTCTGACAGACGAGGAAGAGTATAACAGGGAAAAGACTAAAGAAGATAAGCCGGGATTATATTCAAAGTCAATATATAACGATAAGTTCTACAAACGCGAGAACCGTGATTTTGATATGGTTATCGCAGAACGGATCCCTGTATCAAGTCTGGTCATTGGTGTCAGAGGCGCAGTATTTATGGCTCCCATTGAAACATATCTTAACGAAACAAAAGATATTCTCGGAGAGATCAGGTACGGGATCAGTTTTACAATGAACTACAAGGACTATAAACTGCATAACAGAGCTGTCAATTGGCTGGATTCTGATCTGAATGCTCAAAACCGCATAGAAGGTTTTGATAACGGATCGTATTATTACGATGATTTTTATAATGAAAGACACAGATCAGATACGATGATTGCAGCTGTTAAATACGGCCTGCTATTTGTAAGCATTCTTATTGCCGCGATCGCACTTGTGAACCTGATAAACATAATATCCACGGGTATTGTGAACAGAAAAAGCGAGCTTGCTTCGATGCAGTGTCTCGGAATGACACCGAAGCAGCTATACGGAATGACGTTTATCGAATGTCTGCAATACATTTTCTGTTCGTTGGTCGGTTCGGTGCTCCTCTGCTCGATCATAATATTCGGTGTCAGGAAAATGATAACAAGTGTATTCTTTGATGCGGATATCTCTAACAGCACTGCATTGAGCAGTATGATGGTCAGGTATACAGAACCGCTGCCGACTATACTTATAGCATCGATAGCAGCACTTGCGGCTGCCCTCATCACCTCGTATTTCCCTCTTCGCCGTATGCAGAAGGAATCCCTTGTCGATCAGATACGCTCAATAGAATAATAATGACGAAAGCCCGGAAACGTTCTCAGAGGACGCTTCCGGGCTCTTTATGTATTATCAGTCGTAACGCTCGTCTATTACACGTGCTGTCTTTTTCTCGCTTCTCGGGAGAACGCCTACTTCTACGACCTTTACGATAGGTGTGAAGCCTATGCGGCTCTTGACCTTGGCAGCGATACGGTTTGCTACATCGTTGAAGTCATAGTCGCCGGTGGTCTCAACGTAGATACGCATTGTATCCTTGCCATCAAGGTGGGAGATGCGTATCTGATACTCACTGGAGATCTCGTGGAATGCGCCGAGTATTTCCTCGATCTGGCTCGGGAATACGTTTACGCCCTTGATCTTCATCATATCGTCTGTACGTCCCTTTATGGTGTCAATGCGGGGATAGCAGCGGCCGCAGGAACACTTGCCGGGAATGATGCGTGAGAGATCATGTGTACGGTAACGGATGAGCGGTGCGCCTTCCTTTACGAGTGTGGTTATCACTATCTCGCCGGGCTCGCCGTCGGGTACGTTCTCTCCGGTAACAGGATCGATTATTTCGAGGTAGAGGTAATCATCCCAGTAGTGCATACCCTCTCCGCCGGGGCAGTTGATACCGATTCCGGGACCGTAGATCTCTGTAAGCCCATAGATATCAAAAAGCTCAATGCCGAGCTGGCTGGAGATATTGTCGCGCATCTTCTGGCTCCACCTCTCGGAACCGATAACGCCCTTCTTAAGCTTTATCTTATCTCTGATGCCGCGCTTCTCGATCTCCTCGGCAAGGAGAAGTGCGTATGAGGAAGTGGCGCAGATGACTGTGCTCTCCATATCCTGCATCATCTGGAGCTGCTTGTCTGTATTGCCGGGGCCCATGGGGATAACCATTGCACCCAGCTTCTCAGCGCCGTTCTGGAAGCCTATTCCTGCTGTCCACAGGCCGTAGCCGGGAGTTATCTGTATCCTGTCCTTATTGGTGATGCCTGCTGTCTCGTAGCAGCGGGCAAACATGATCGCCCAGTCCTCAACATCCTTTGCTGTATAGGGTATTATAACGGGTGTACCTGTTGTTCCGGAGGATGAATGGATACGTACTATCTCCTCCTCGGGAGCGGTCATAAGTCCGAGGGGATAGGCCTCGCGGAGGTCGCTCTTCTCAGAGAACGGGAGCTTTGCGAAGTCCTCAGGAGTGTTTACCTGACTGATACCTGCCTCTCTGAGCTTCTTTCCGTAGAAGCTGCCGGCCTTTTCAAGTGCAGCGATACGGCTGTTTACAAGCTCGAGCTGCTTTTCTGTGATCTGCATTGAAATCATTCCTTTCGTATTATCATTTCTCAGGTTTCGTATCTGAGGGCTTTTTCGTTGAGTTCTATAAACTGAGGCTTGACGCTGCGCTTCATCGCCTCAACTGCGTCATCTGTGGTAAACGGGAGCACTCCCGACCTTACTGCCACTCCGAGCAGAATCATATTAAGTGCTCTCGGAGAACCGAGCTCACGGCAAATACTGTCGCCGTCAACTACTGTTAGTTTTCCGACCTTCTTTCCAAGGTAGTCAAGCATCTCCCTGCCGTTGTAATCAGAGGCCTTGAGAGCTGCTGTTACGGGCATCACAGGACGGCTGTTGACTATGACAGTGCCGCCCTTTTTAAGGTAAGGGAGCATACGTACGGCCTCGGCTGGCTCGAAAGCTATGATGATGTCGGCCGTACCTTTGCCGAACATAGGGGTGCATATTTCCTCACCCTGAGCGGTACGGAGGAAGCTGAATACGCTTCCGCCCTTCTGAGCCATGCCTATGGTCTCGGCACTCATTACGGAAAAGCCTTTTTCCATAGCGCAGGCAGCAATGAGCTTTGAGGTAAGGACTGTGCCCTGTCCTCCTACACCGCAGAGAAGAATGTTATTGATCATATCGCTCAGTCCTCCTTTCCGCAGCTTATTGCGCTTACGGGACATACCTGTGTGCAGAGCCCGCAGCCTGAGCAAAGTGAGTTGTCTATCGTTACGCTGCCGTCAGAGATTATTATTCCCGGGCAGCCGAGACTGTTTATACACTTGCGGCACTGGATGCACTTGTCAGCATCTATGACCGCAGGCTTATCCGGCTTGATAAGGACAGCGCAGGGCGAGCGGAATATGATCGCTTTTACGCCTTTTTCTGATGCCACACGCTTTACGGTCTCTATCGCTTTGGCAAGCCGGAGAGGATCAACTGTCTCAACTGTCGTTAGACCGACACCTCTGAGGACTGCTTCGATATTCACCTTATCAACTACCTGTCCCATCATAGTGCGGCCTGTGCCGGGGTGGGGCTGGTGTCCGGTCATTGCAGTAGTGGAATTGTCAAGCACGATGAGAGTCATATCCGCCTGATTGTATACAGCATTGACTGCGCCGGTGATAGCCGACGCAAAGAATGTGGAGTCGCCCACAAAGGCAAAGCACTTGGTATCAGGCTCGATCTTGCCGACACCCTGGGCGATATTGACACCTGCGCCCATACAAAGGCAGGTATCCACCATATCAAGGGGCATGGCATTTCCGAGAGTGTAGCAGCCGATATCTCCGCAGAATATGGTCTTCTCTCCCTTCATGGCCTGCTTAACTGCATAGAAGCTGGCACGGTGGGGGCATCCGGCACAGAGTACAGGAGGACGAACGGGAAGCTCCGGCTTATCTTCGGGGAGCTCAAGATCGGGAAGCCCGGCTTCATTAAGTCCCCAGCCCATAAAGAAGGAGATATCTCCTCTTACGCTGTCACAGGTATTCTCTCCGGCAGTCTTGACATGACCGGTGAGCTTGCCTATGATACGTGTATTAAGATGGTATTTGCCGCATACGTAAACAAGTTCACGTTCGATAACGGGATCAAGCTCTTCAATACAGAGCACCTCGTCGAGATCCTTCAGGAAGTTGAGTGCGGCCTTCTCGGGGAACGGGAATGGTGTCGACACCTTGAAAAGTGCGGGAGCTTCCTTACCTTTGAGGACTTCCTTGACGTAGGTCCAGCTGATGCCGTGTGATGCGATACCCTTGCGGCAGCCGGCAGCAGTTGCAGGTATGACCTGATTCCGTCCGTAGCCGGAGAAGATATCGGAAAGCTCGGCATTGCGCTCCTCGATATTCATGTGTGCATTATAGGAAAGACGCGGGAATATTACCCAGCGTGATGAATCCTTAACAAAGCCCTCTGGTTTGTTTTCCTTGTACTCCTCCTTGTCCTTGACATCTATGGAAGCATAGGCGTGACAGACTCTTGTTGTGGGGCGGAAGAATACAGGTGTGTGATACTTCTCGGAGAACTCGAACGCCTCCTGTATCATGTCATAGGCTTCCTGTACAGTGGAGGGATCGAAGCAAGGGAGCTTTGAGAAGGCTGCGAAATGACGCGTATCCTGCTCGGTCTGTGATGATATAGGGCCGGGATCATCGGCTACCATTACGACCATTCCGCCCTTTACGCCTATGTATTCAAGGCTCATCAGAGGATCGGAGGCGACGTTCAGGCCTACCTGCTTCATAGTCACCATGCTGCGTGCTCCGCAGTAAGCTGCTCCGGCACCAAGTTCCATGGCTGCTTTCTCGTTTACCGACCACTCTACGTATATGTTTCCGTCATTATTCTTTGCGGTGGTCTCCAGCACCTCTGTCGAAGGAGTGCCGGGATATCCGCAGATAAGGTTGAGTCCGGCAGCGATAGCTCCTCGCGCTATGGCTGCATTACCCATCAAAAATTCCTTGTGCATAATAATACCTCTTTTACGGTTACTTGCTTATAATGAATCTGACTGATCTGTGATCGTCAATAAAAAACGGGCGCTCTCCGGCGAATGCCGGAAAGACATCCGATGCTTTATAACAGCCGTCTCAGCTGAGAGGCCTGTCCATATACTGGATGTTGAAGTCAACATCGCCCTCGATGCCGTTGATCCTGCCGTATGCGCTTTGCTGCCATACAGCAAAATCGCCTTCATAGTTGGTCTCGTCAACGTAATGAGCGAGCCATACCGGGTGGTTGCCCCGGTTAGTCCAGAAGTTAAGAAGGAAGTTACGGCTGCTGTAGAGCATACCTGTATATCCTGCCTTGCCAACCTCGTCGCAGAAGGCTTCGAAGAGTTCGTTGAGGTCGTGGCTGTTCATGCCGTAGCGCTGGAAGCGGCCGAATTCCTCCCAGTCAAAGACTATGGGAAATGCCAGCTTTTTTCCGCCGAGCTGCTCGACCATCCACTTAGCGTGCTCACGCACCTTCTCCTCGGTGTTATCCGTACAGTAGAAGTATACCCCCACATCGAGACCGGCCTTTGTTGCCTCCTCCATGTTGCGGTCATAGTATTCGTCCTTTACAAGGTCGCTGTAACAGTATCCCATACGCATGAATACGAATTCTACGCCGGCTTCCTTTACTGCATTGTAATCCACATTGGTCTGCCATGCGGAAACGTCGATACCGTAGCGGACGTTCTCATAAGGATGTGCTGCCTTGAAGTCGGCAAAGTCCACACGTGCATTGTTGTCCTGAGCCTTGGGAATCTCGTCAAGAACGAGGACAGTAAGGTCGAATGATGTGGCATTTCCGGAGCTGTCTGTAACTGTTGCGGTTATGGGGTAACTGCCGTTTTCAGCGGTATTAACATCGCCTGTAAAGGTGAGTTTCGGAGCTCTGTCATAGTTATCGACGTAGCCGACTATCTTGCCGAGGTCGAAGGGCTCACCCTTCTTGGCATAGGGTTCCCAGCCGGAATTGAGTATGACAGGCGCCTGAGTATCGGTTACAGTATACGATATCTCTTTTTCGAACCTGACTCCGTCCTTGATGAACCCGAGTTTTGTTGTTCTTGTACCGGTCTCCGATGTGTCGATTAGAGTATCGGGGGTAAGAAGCTCGGCATTGTTCTCTGTTATGAAATCGGCTGCGCTGACAGAAGTATAGACCTCAACTGAGGGCTGACAACTCAGAACGAAATCTGAGGGAGCTTCACCTGTGACAATTGTGGTTACGGCTTCGGTTGTGATGGTGGTTTCTGCTGTTGTTGTGACTGTTGTAGTTTCAGCTGTTGTTGCGGGTTCTGTCGATGATTCAGTTTCCGAAACAGCTGAAGTGGTATCGTCATAGTTTGCCTGCTGGACTACATCCGTTCCGCAGCTGACAAAGGCAGCGCCGCAGAGCAGAAGAAGTCCGAAGATAATACGTTTCATAGTTCTCCTTTTATTTGTTCAGTAGTCTGTCAAGCATCACCTGACGGCACTGTCTTTCAAGAGTGTCATCAAGGGGCTTCAATTCTCCGCTGCCGCCGTTCCTGCTCAGGCAGTAGGAGATCATATAATCGGAAAGTTCGGGGTTCTTTGAGAGACAGGGGCCGTGCATATAGGTTGCTATGACATTCTTCTCCATGTAGCCCTCATACTGGCTTCTGGAGCAGTTTCCGTTGCCGAAGAGCACCTCTCCGAGGGGAGTTTTAACATCATGCGTCTGGCCGCCGTGGTTCTCAAAGCCCACTACGTCGACTGGTTTGCCGGTTATCGAGGTACGGATAGCTATATTGCTGATACAGCGCATCTTTCTGCTGGAGGGAGCGACTGTATAGTAGTCGAAGAGACTGAGACCGGGGATATCGTTTCCGTCAGCATCGCGGTAATACCTGCCCATGAGCTGATATCCGCCGCATATAAGGAAGAGGAAGGTGCCATTCTCATAGGCAGCCTTTATCCCGTCACGGCATCGCAGAAGGTCAGCTGAGATATGCTGCTGCTCAAGGTCAGCGCCTCCGCCGATATAGATGAGGTCATAGCTACTGAAGTCAGGCATATCACCGCCGAGTGAGTAGGAATCGACAGTGCAGTCTATATCGCGCATACGGCAGCGGTAACGGAGTATCTCCATATTTCCGCTGTCGCCGTAGAGGTCCAGCATATCGCCGTACATATGAAGTATCTTTATCATTTCTGCTCACCTCCATGCTTCTCGCTGTAACGCTTCAGTGCGGCTCTTGTAGGCTGTACTGCTGTATAGTTGGCGATAACAAATTTTCTGCCCGGTGTCTTGGCAAGCTCTTCAACAGCTTCGTCAAGATCAGGACGAACAACGATATTCGCTGCATCATATCCGGAGCATTTGATGCGGACAGCGATATCGTAGGCTCTTGTGCCGGAGGTGACAACTCTTGTGACTCTCTCGAATATGGTGAAGTTGATATCGTATATCCATGAGACGTCAAGACCGTCTGCGATATTGTCATTGAGGACGAAAAGCAGTTCCTTTTCTCCTTTCATCTCATTCATGACTCTCAGCGTCATATTTGCGCCGACGGGATTCTTGGCAAGGTTGAGCGTAGCCTTACGGTCTCCGAGCATGAAGTTTTCCATACGGCCGTTGTTGACGGTATAGTTATTGATGACGTTATCTGCCACTTTCTGGTCAATGCCGTAGAGCTTTGCAACTGCTGCGACTGCGGTCATGTTGTAGATGTTGTAGATGCTGTTGAGCTGAGGACTGTATGAATGGCCGTCAGCCGTAAATTCCGGCTTGTCAAGGTCAATGCCGGAGGCTGTGATATACGGCTGCTCCGTTCCGAAGCCGCACTTGTTGCAGCGGAACTTTCCTATGTGGGAATACTGGTAGTAGTCGTATACCAGCGCCTCACCGCAGAAGGGACAGAAGCGTCCTTCCGAAGCCTCATAGATAGTATCTGTCGCAAAGGCGTAGGGCTCTGCATGGAAATATCTGACATTCTTGTTTTCTAGGTTTGCTCTTCCGAGACGAGCAGTGTTGGGATCGTCGCCGTTGAGTATAAGATTTCCTGTGAATGTCTTGCAGAAGCCGTTTATCTTCTGGATCAGTGTTTCCATTTCGCCGTTGCGGTCAAGCTGGTCGCGGAAGAAGTTAAGGACTACCAGAGTTTCCAGCTTCAGCTGCGAATATACAACCGGTACATGGCTTTCGTCTGTCTCGAGGATAAGAAGATCAGCGTCGACCTTTCCTGAGCCGTCACAGTATTTCAGCAGCATGGAGCAGATGCCTGTGTCGAGATTGTTGCCCTCACGGTTAATGATTATCTTTTTGCCGGACTGCTCGAACAGCTGTGCGATACAGTTTGTGACCGAGGTCTTTCCGTTCGTACCGGTTACAGCTATGATCGGGCAGTCGACCTTGAACATCTGACAGGCCTTTCCGCCCGTAAGATACCAGAGTATTATTCCGGGGAGATTTCCGGCATTCCGCTTGAAAAGCCGGAGAAATCCCACTATTATCTTGCCTATGAGTATAAGAAGTCTGTTCAAATCTATATCTCCCTTGTTTTGTTTACTTCTCTTCGGTATAGCTTACCTTGCCGTCTTCACTGAATTCGATATAACCGCGTTTCTTCGCGGTCTTCATGCCAAGCGAAACGGCTTCGGTTATCGTGTCTGTGATGCGTGAATAGCCGAAGAGACGAGCTGTCTCACGGATGAGGTCATCGCGCTGCATAGCGATCTGCTCCTCCATGATAAGACGGATGCCGTTAGCAATTTCCTCTGGCGCTATCTCGTCCATTGAACGCTTGGCGTCCTCAGGTGTCTGGGCACGGCAGAGCGTATATTCATCAGGTGACTGTCCCGGCTTCCACAGGAAGGCGTCCTCTCCTGCTGTCACTGATACAGCGCCGGAACGCGCGATAGCGGCATCAGCCGTCTTTTTCATTACATCTCCGGATCTTGTGATGCCGAAGCAGGTGAAGAGCTTTTTCCTGAGAGCATTACGACTGACAGGAGCTTCTGCTTCAAGGATATCGTTCACGCACTTTACTATCTTAGCCTCGTTCGCCTCCGTGAACTTTTCGGAGGAGCCGTATTCCTTGATTTTGAAAGGTGTGAACTTATCGCACTTGTCAGCAAGTGCACTTACCTCCTCGGTCTCGAATACAAGCTCTGTACTCTTCTTGGGCTCTTCACTGACTGTAGTCACGGGATTGCGGTAGCGTTCGAGTGCGGCTGCTATCTCATCCTCTATTTTCTTTATGGTCTTTTCCTTATTGTCGAGCCAGTCGATGATATAGACTGACATGGTGTTCCAGCCAAGGCCTTTGAGTACTCCTGCCTGTGCTATATGGCGCTCCTTTGACATACCCGTGTGGTACCAGTTCTTTCCGCAGCAGTTTATAGCAAGCAGATAGGTATCCGGCTTGTCGGGATTTGCAACGGCTACGTCTATCTTGTAGTCGGAACAGCCGACAGAGCAGTTGGCGATATAGCCGCGCTTTCTGAGCTCTTCTGCAACGACCTGTTCAAAGCCCTTTCCTGCGGAAGAGGTATTGCTGCGGACGTTCAGAGCGCTTCTGCCCTTGGCGGCGAATTCGAGGAAGCCCTTCAGGCCTTCGACACCGTCTGACCTTGTGCGGCTGAGGTCTATCATCTCGGGCGTGATGACAGAGAATACTATCATCTCGCACTTTGAACGGGATATTGCAACATTGAGTCGCCTCCAGCCTCCGTCGCGGTTGAGCGGGCCGAAGTTCATAGACACCTTGCCCTCCTTGTCAGGACCATAGCCGATAGAGAACATGATAACATCACGCTCATCGCCCTGTACGTTTTCAAGGTTCTTGATGATGATAGGCTCATACTGCTCGTTTGCCCACTGTTCGAGTTCCGGACGGGAGCGGTAGGCATCCATAAGGAGGTCGTCTACAAGGTTCTGCTGGGGAAGGCTGAATGTAACTACGCCGATGCTCTGTTTCCTGAGTACCGGATCTTCAAGCCTTCTTGAAATCTCGGCCACGATAGCCTGTGCCTCGGCTTTGTTTGTTCGTGTTGAGCTCTTATCATAGTAGCCGTCAACGTGTACCCAGCTCACCTTGGATATCTGGTCATCAGGTGACGGAAATGTATAGAGCTTATTGTCATAATACTTCACGTTACTGTAAGCGATAAGGCTCTCATGCTGTGAACGGTAATGCCATAACAGATGCTGCTGAGGCATGGAGAGTGCAAGACAGTCATCGAGAACGCTCTCGAGGTCTTCCTTCTCATAGTTCTCCTCATCCACCTGGCTGGTGCTGAAGAAACTGGTCGGCGGGAGCTGATTGGGATCGCCTACTATTATGACGTTCTCACCTCTTGCTATTGCTCCTACCGCCTCACTGGTAGGGAGCTGAGAAGCCTCGTCAAAGATGACAAGATCGAACTTGGGATAGGAAGGATCAATGTACTGGGCTACCGATATAGGGCTCATCAGCATTACCGGACACATCCTGCGGAGGAGGTTCGGGATGCTGTCAAAGAGCTTTCTTATGGACATCATTCGTCCGTTACTCTTGATTGCCTTCTGGAGTATGCCTATCTCAGAGCTTGCGGCTGATGTGCCGGCTGTGGGGACCTTGGCTGAAAGCTCTGCAACGAGCTCGTTGATCGTCAGCTTTGAGAAATTCTCGAGGACTTCATTGTATCGTCTTATGGTATCCTCGAACAGAGTGCCCTGGAACTTGCTGAGCACGGGCTCGGAGGAGATTATCGAGGTAACGAGAGCGCGGCTAAGGTCGCTTTCAAAGGCTTTGATGAGCTGAGAAGACTGCACCTTACCCGCGAGATAGTTATCAGCAACATTGCCGATGCCGTAGTCACGGAGCTTCTTGCTTATGGATACTATACCGGCCCATTCCTTGAGCTGCGGAAGTGCATTTATGATCTCGTCTGCCTTCTGTGATGCTTCGTTCTTCCAGTCAGAGCCGGAGGAAAGAAGAGAGCAGTCAACAGAATATTTATCGCTGAGCTCTCTGATAACTCTCTCGAGAGCACCGAACCGCTCCTTCAGCTTTTCGGTCTCAGCCCTGCCGGCCTGTTTCTGCGAAGGAGTGCCATAGCGTTCACATACCTCTTTGGCCATGCGTGTTTTCTCGTCACGCTCGAACTGCGATGAGAGAAGCTGATCCCTGATGCTGCATGAAGTAAGCATCGCCTTTTCGGCAGTATCCCAGTCAGTCTCCTCTGACTGCCATACAGGGCCGAATACACCCTGTATATCGGTAGACAGATTGTCGATGGACTGAGAGAGTTCCCTGACACGGCTTATCTTTCCGTACCAGTCGGTGATAGTCTCTTTGGTCACTGTTTCCTTGCTCTTGCTGTGTACCGCGAGCTCCTTGACGAGCTTTTTTGACTTCATCGCTCTCGGAAGGAACCATTTGTCCTGTGCAGCCTTCCAGTTCTGCTGGGCTGTGTCAGCGTCGTAGGATAGTACGGAAACCTCAAACTTTTCAAGGAGAGCGGTTTTGAGCTCAGTGAGTTCACGGCCGTTTTTGAGAGCATTCTCTGCTCCGGTTTTTCTGAGATCCCAGTCGCTGCTTTCAACGATACCGGGGAGAATATATCCGCCGTCAATGGCTTCGCTTATTATGCCGGATATCTCACGGCACTGGTCGAGTGTCAGCTCCTGTCTGCCGGTGATCGAACATATTAAAGCCTTTTCACTGTCTGCACCTTCAAGAGCTGTTTTGAGTTCCCTGAGCTTAGCCTCAAATGCGGGACGTGTCTCTGGAGTGCAGTTCTCCAGGCGGCAGCAGGTAAGAGGTGTTGATGTTACGTCGCCGAATTCGTTTCCGGCAGCGGCAAGACTTTCAAGCGCTTCATGCCACCTGTTGTAGGAATCAGCGCTCATGGAATCTATCTGGGATTGAGTAAAGCTGAACTTTCCGCCGGAGTCCTTGTTCTGCTCGTATCTTACAGCAGCATCATATAGTGACATTCCACAGCTTCTTACCTTGTGGATAGCTTCCATTGTGCCGTTGAGCTCTTTCCTGAGCTCACTTATCTTGTCAGCCTGAGCCTTGTACTCGGCCGGCTGCTTGATCCTGCCGATATTGAGTGTATCCTCAAGCTGTTTTAATACATAGCGCTTCTGTGCCTTATTTGAATGGAGCTCAAGGCAGAAAGGCGCAAGGCCTATCTTGTTGAGTCTCTTCTCAACTACCTCAAGTGCAGCCATTTTCTCGGCTACGAAGAGTACGGATTTTCCGTGATGCAGGGCATTGGCGATCATATTGGTGATAGTCTGGGACTTGCCGGTTCCGGGAGGGCCGTGAAGCACGAAGCTCTGGCCGGAATTGGCTGCACAGACTGCCGCAAGCTGTGATGAATCGGCAGCAACCGGAACTGCAAGATCAGTGGGGGCTATTTTGTTGTCAAGATCGAGTGGTGCGATATTCAGGTCTTCCGACTCCCATTCGGTCTTGCCGGACATAAGACTTGCAACGACCTTATTTGCTGCAAGCTCGTCTGCACGGTTTCGGATATCATTCCACATGATGAAACGGTTGAAGGAGAACTGGCCAATAAAGGCATATTCGTCTATCTCCCACCGTGATTTTGCCATAACCCCCTTACGGACAGTACTGAATATAAGCGGCAGGTTTACGCCGTTCTCGTCCACGGGGACAGGATTGAGACCTGATATGTCTATGCCGTAGAACTGCCTGAGCATTTCAAGGAGGGTGATATTGAACTGGGTGTCCTCGTCACGTACCTTGATGCTGTATGAGTTGTCCTGCACCTTGCGTGAGATGTCAACGGGAACAAGCACCAGAGGGGCATAACGAGCCTTTTCGCTCTTTTCCGTTTCGTACCAGCGAAGGAAACCGAGAGCGAGATAAATGGTATTTGCGCCGTTTTCTTCTATGCTGACCTTGGCGAGACGTGTGAGCTTTTTCATGGCTTTGTCAAGGTCGGATTCCTTGAGGAATGTGCGCAGGCGCTGGTTCTTGAACTCGGCATCTGCGATAGTTGCTATCTGCTCCTTATGCTCGGTAATATCATATATCTTGCTTTCGGAAGGTTCAAGAGAAAGGTCGTTAGGAATCGGGCAGACCTTAAATTCAAGTCCCTTTGAGACCTCGTCCTCGAGTGTTCCGAGACCGGAGTTCATCAGCTGTACACTGAGAGCGGTCGCACGGAAATTGAGGAGGCTGTTACGAAGGCTGAGGTCAAGGAGCTTCCTCTCCCATATCACCTGCTTGGTGACCTCTTTGGCTTCCTCGGGGCGGATATCGCCGATGATCTCGAGCTCACTGGGAGCGGAGGTTATATCATCCTTTTGGCGTCCGCCGTAGTCAACTGCCTGATAGGTGCCGTTCTCAAGAACGCGGGCAGGCATAGGTCTTATGCCGCTTGCACGTGTCCGGCTTATATCTATGGCAAAGACAAAGCTGTCTGCGTCTTCAAAATTAGCTTCTGCATGCTTCTCAGCAGAATCGAAATCACAGCTCTTTCCGGCAACGAAGTCTGTACACTCAACAGCACAGATGGCGTTAACGCCCTTAGCGATGCGCTTGGTAACTGCTGAAACATCATACTGCAGGCAGTCCGGGAAAGTCTCGGCATCGAGCCAGCAGCCGGCAAAGGCGTGCCCCTTGATGATGAACAGGAGCGGATTGAGGCCTACGGCTTCCATACATGAACAGTAAAGCACAGCAAGATCGAGGCAGGTACCGGCCTTTCCGTCTATAACGGCGTCGGGAGTCCTGATACGCTGCGCAGTTTCATAGCTGGCAGGAGGAGTAGTGTATGCTATATTCATCTCCTGTAAGGCTGCATACAACGCACCTATCTGCTGGCGGACGGTATTGGCATTCCTTGTCTGATAACCTGTAAAGGCAGGATCGCCGCACCACTTCTGAAGGTAAAGGCTTGCCTTGGATACTATCTCCTGCACCTTCGGATGATTCGGCATAATGAAGGCAGCTGCCATTTCAGGCATATTCTGAGTGCCTGTCCACTGATCATAGGCCAGAAGCTCGACTGTTCTGATTTCTGATGCGATGACTTCATCGTTCTGAACTGCTTCAAGAGTGACGCTGCCTATCATCTTCTCGGTCAGACTGAAAAGATAGTCTGATATCATCACAGTCTGGATCGGAGATATGGTGACAGATCCGCCTGCTTCAATATCCAACGGAACGGATTCAAAAGTATTTGCAAATTCCGGCTCGAACTTTATACGGAGCCTTACGCTCTTCATATCCTCGCCTGTTGTATTTTTCATAACAACATTTCGGAAAACCGGGACATAATTCTGCTGAAGTGAAAAATTGATCTGCGCGGTCATTACCACGTCAAATGTGATCATGTTATCCATACGCTTCTTACTCTCTCCTTCCGGATAAAGATTTTTCTCATACTTATTATAATAACATATTTTTCATTCCTTTACAATACATTTCTGCTAATTTTTACTCACGGATTCATTCCTGATGACAAAAATATGCCCTCTTAAAACTTTTTCTTGCCTTTTATAGGAATATATGGTATAATCATTTTATATGCTGATATGGATATAACGATAATTCGGGAAAGGAAACCTATGAAAAAGATCATATCGGTCATCTCCGGGCTTCCGTACATGGCCGTAGTATTCACTGTTTCTGTTTTCGGACTTATGATACTCCTTTGCGGCTCACAGAAGATACCGGAAGGATCGTTCACAAGAGAGATGGCTGTAATGGCGCATGATAATACAGAGCCTGTGACTGAAGCGGCTGCTGAAGCAACTACAGCGACCACTTCAACAACTGTGATCACTACAGAGACAACCACTGAGACCACGGAAACGACTGCCACCTCTACCGACACGCAGACAGAAACTGATACTTCGGCTGAGACGACTGCGGAAACGACAACGGAGACTGATGCGGCTGCAACAGCTGCTGACACCAAGACCTCTGCTGTACCCAATGAGATCTACAACTTCGTTTCAGCAGGCGAATCACCAAACAGCAGCTTCTATCAGAGCAGGCTTACCGTAATCGGCGATTCTATCGCTTACGGCTTCAACTGTTACGGCTTCATACCTACCGAGCACAACCTGGCAACTGAGTCTGTTTCTATCTGGAATTTCAATGAGTTCACATTCGACAAGGGCGGCGGAACAATGGGTATCGTAGATGCTGCCGACTATGTTCATCCGAGCCTGATATACATATCCCTCGGACTGAATGACGTGAATAACCATGATCCGGCAGGCTTTGCTTCGACATACAGCAGCATAATCAGTCAGCTTCAGAGCCGTATGCCTGATGCGGTCATTGTTATAGGCGCTATCACACCTGTATCGGCTGACTGCTGGTTCACTGACAACGGCACTATCATGGAATACAACAATGCGATCGCAGGCATGGCTGCCGGCTTCGCATCACAGAGGGTGCTCTATTTTGATGCTTTCTCCGTTCTCTGCGATCCTGCTACCAATGCCCAGAATTCAGCTCACGCAGGAGGAGACGGTATTCATCTCGGTCCCTCAGCATACAGCCTTGTACTGACATCGCTGTTCAACTTTCTAGATAACAACGGTGCGGCAGATCTGATATACTGACCTTCCGCAGCTATATAAAGGAGAAACGATTATGGATAACGTAAAGATCACTGAATTATACGATCTTACACACACACTTGCGTCAGATTATCTCAGAGGATTCACCTATCCCTGGGAGGCTCTCAAGGGAATAAGTGACCTTATCATAAGCCTCGGAAAGACTCTCAGCCCTGACGAATACGATAATCCTGCCGAGAACGTATGGGTACACAAGACCGCAAAGGTCTTCCCTACCGCATATCTCGGAGCGCCCTGCATCATAGGTGCAAATACAGAAGTTCGTCACTGTGCTTTCATCAGAGGAAGTGCTCTCGTCGGCGAGAACTGTGTTGTCGGCAATTCTGTAGAGCTCAAGAACGTTATCATCTTCGATAACGTACAGACTCCCCACTACAATTATGTGGGCGACAGCATCCTCGGATACAGGTCACACATGGGGGCAGGCTCGATAACATCGAACGTGAAGTCGGACAAGACAAATGTTGTGATAAAGAGCAAGGAAGAGCGCATCGAAACTGGCATAAAGAAGATAGGAGCCATGCTCGGAGACAATGTCGAGGTAGGCTGCAACAGTGTGCTCAATCCCGGCACTGTTATCGGAAGATGCTCGAACATATATCCCACAAGCTGTGTCAGAGGTGTTGTTCCCGCAAACAGCATTTACAAGACCGGCGGTATAATCGTAGAGAAGAATTAAAATCAGCATAAAAGTGCAACAAGCCGCAGTTTCCCTATAATCAGGGAAGTTGCGGCTTGTAATATTTTGCTGAAATTCTCCTTTCAGTAAAAACCATGGCAAGAATTTACATAAATCTATTGACAGAAATCCAGTAATATGGTATGATAAAATCATGGAATAAACCACCGCCCTTATAATGAAAGGAGCTGGAAGCAATGGAAAAGAAAGAGAAAGATTCCTTCCGCAGCAAGCTCTCTAAACGCATTATCCGTACACCGAGTCCGGCGGCCAAAAAAGCATTCTTCTATATTCAGGAAACGGGCATACTGAAACCGGAAGATGCTACTGTTTCACACAGGGAGGCGATCGAATCCTTCCTGATCGCTGCAGTCATCAGCGGAAGCGGCACACTTTCCATAGACGGAGCAAATTATTCTCTGTCTGCAGGAGACTGCTTCTTCATAGACTGCCGCATCCCGCATTCCTTCAGCAGTTCAGAAAACGATCCGTGGGAAGTGGAATGGACTCATTTCAACGGAGCGACGTCCGAACAGTACTATGAATACTTCCTTTCACAGAACAGGAATGTATTTCATCCGGTGTACTTCGACAGGATTGTTTCGGTCATCAATGATATTATAAGTACAAGCGAGAAAAAAACACCTGATTCGGAGATCACTGCTTCAAAGCTGATAGTTGAGCTTCTCACCCTGGCTCTTACAGTCAATATTTCCGGTGAGCAGTACGATTCCGCTCTGAAGCAGAAACTTGCAGCTGTAAACGCCTATATCGAGGAGCACTTCAATGAAGACCTGTCCCTCGAGGAGATCTCATCACGATTCTACATAAGCAAATTCTATCTCACCAGAGAGTATAAAAAAATATACGGCAACACCATTTTCCAGCATATCATCACAGCGCGTATCAACTACGGAAAACAGCTTCTCAGATTCTCAGACAAATCAGTTGAAGAGATCGCACATCTCTGCGGCTTCAACGATCAGAGCTACTTTGCACGTCAGTTCAAAAAGGCTGAGAACCTCACCTGTTTCGCCTACAGGAAAAAATGGCGCAGTTAACGGATAATGCGAAAGCGTGCGGACATACCGCACGCTCCTTTTTTTATCTTTTTATCCGAGGGTGAGCTGGTTGCTGTCACCGAGCTCCTTTGCAGGCTTTCCTGCGGCAGGCACTGATTTAGCTCGGTACTTGTCGAGACCGGCTGAATTCTCTCCGGTCACAAGCTCTGCCGACGAAAGTGTATTATTCTTCCTGAGATTTATGACCTGAACTCCCTGTGAATCTCTTGTGGTCTTCGGAAGTATCATGCCACTGTTGAATACAAGCGCATGACCGCCGGAGGTTCGCAGGAGGACATCTGCATCGTCCTGTATGAACAGGGCGGCAATTAGAGGAGATTTTTCGGAATAGGCCTTCTGGAGCTTTTTCCTGTTTGTCTTGGTCTCATAAGCCTTAAGAGGTACCTTGGCACATTTGCCGTTCTCGAAGAAGAACAGCATATAGCCGCTGTAATCAGTTGTAGGTACCATGGTGCTGAGTCCTTCTCCTTCGTCAAAGCTGAGCTGAGCAGGGATATAATCGCCCATGACGCTGGCTTTTGTATCGCTGAATGCGCTTGCCCTTGACTTGTACGCCTGAGCCTTGTCTGAAAAGAACAAAAGCTCTGTGCGGTTGTTCGACTCGAAGGACTGCATGATATAATCGCCCTCCTTGAGCTTCTGCTCGCTGCTCATTCTGAGAGACTGAGGAGTGATCTTTTTGAAATATCCGCTTGCGGATACGAAGAGGTTAACGGGATAATCCGGCGTATCATCTTCGGCATCAGCTTCGTCCTCGTCAGACTTGTAATAGAACAGAGTCTTTCTCGGCTGGGCGTAGTTGGCGATAACGTCCTTCAGTTCGCCTATGATTATCTTGCGTATCTTCTTCTTGTCGCGGAGGATATCTTCCATCTCTGCAATATCCTTGCGGAGCTGATCTACCTCTTCGATGCGGCGGAGGATGTACTGCTTGTTGATGTTGCGGAGCTTTATCTCTGCTACGTACTCGGCCTGTATCTCGTCGATACCGAAGCCTATCATAAGGTTCGGTACTACATCGGCCTCGTTTTCAGTCTCACGGATTATCTTTATCGCCTTGTCTATGTCAAGGAGTATCTTTGAGAGAGCTTCCAGCAGGTGGAGTTTCTCTTTTTTCTTCTGGAGATCGTGATAGGTGCGGCGCTGTACGCATTCCTCGCGGAAGGCAGTCCACTCGGTGAGTATCTCACGGACGCCCATGACCTTTGGAGTGCCTGCGATAAGTATATTGAAGTTGCAGGGATAACTGTCCTGAAGAGGAGTCAGCCTGTACAGCTTCTGCATGAGCTTGTCGGGATCGGTGCCTTTTTTGAGATCGATAGCGATTTTAAGACCGTTGAGGTCTGTTTCATCGCGGATATAGTTTATCTCGCGGATCTTACCTGCCTTGACGAGCTCGACTATCTTGTCGATTATTGCTTCGATAGTCGTAGTGTAGGGTATCTGCGTGATCTCGAGACAGTTCGCGGACTTGTCATAGCTGTACTTTGAACGCACCCTGATGCTTCCTCTGCCGGTCTCGTATATCTTGTTGAGCTCGGATTCGTCATAAAGCATATATCCGCCACCCGGGAAATCAGGGCCTTTGAGGGTACTGAGGATATCGTGCTCCGGATCCTTCATGAGAGCTATGGTAGTCTCGCATATCTCCTCAAGATTGAAGGGGCAGACGTTGCTTGCCATTGATACAGCGATACCTGTGTTGGAGTTGACAAGCACAGTCGGGAAGGTCGCGGGGAGCAGAGTGGGCTCCTGCATAGTATTATCGTAGTTGGGTACGAAATCGACTGTCTCCTTGTCTATATCACGGAAAAGCTCGTTGCATATCTTTTCCAGCTTGACCTCTGTATATCGCGGAGCTGCGAAATGCATACGGCTTGAATACTGCTTTCCGAAGTTTCCCTTGGAGTCAATGAATGGATGAAGCAGGGCTTCGTTACCTCTTGTAAGACGGACAAGAGTCTCATATATAGCCTGATCTCCGTGGGGATTGAGCTTCATGGTCTCACCGACTACATTGGCGGACTTGGAACGCTCCTTATCGGGGCTGAGCAGTCCCCTCTTGTACATCATATACAGAAGCTTACGGTGTGACGGCTTGAATCCGTCTATCTCCGGCAGGGCTCTTGATATGATAACGCTCATGGCGTATGGCATATAGTTGCTTTTCAGAACATCTGAGATCTGCTGGTCTACTACGCTTCCGGAGCCTTCGATATATGCTTCGTGCTTGAATGCCGGCTTCTTCTTTTCCGGTTCCTTCTTTCTTGCCATATTTATCTCTCCTCTCCTCTTAGCTTATATCAGCAAGCTCAAGATAGTCTGCGCCGTACTCGGATATATAATCCTTTCTGCCCTGGAGGTCATCTCCGAGCAGCATTTCAAATATCTCGGCAGATTCAGTGATATCATCAACTGTGACCTTGATGAGACGGCGCGTGTCGGGATTCATAGTGGTCAGGGACATCATGTCAGGCTCGTTCTCACCGAGACCTTTCGAGCGCTGGATAGTGTGCTTCTTATCACCTATGATGTCAAGGATCCTCTGTTTTTCCTGCTCTGTGTAGGCAAAATATGTCTTCTCCTTGGTGGTTATCTCAAAAAGGGGTGACTCTGCGATATATACATAGCCCTCCTCTATAAGTGTAGGAGTGAGACGGTAGAGCATAGTGAGGATCAGCGTTCTGATCTGGAAGCCGTCAACATCGGCATCTGTACAGATAACAATCTTGCTCCAGCGGAAATTGTTTATATTAAAGGTGGAAAGCTCCTTGTTTGCCTTTGTGGATACCTCTACTCCGCAGCCGAGCACCTTGATGAGATCTGTGATGATCTCGCTCTTGAATATCTTGGAATAATCCGCCTTGAGACAGTTGAGTATCTTACCTCTTACGGGGATGACTGCCTGGAACTCGGAATCTCTTGCGAGCTTTACAGAACCGAGGGCTGAATCACCCTCCACTATGTAGATCTCCCTGCGTGAAACATCCTTTGTGCGGCAGTCTACAAACTTTTCGACCATGTTGGCAAGGTCAATGGTGCCTGTAAGCTTTTTCTTGACATTAAGACGAACTCTTTCGGCGTTCTCGCGGCTGCGCTTGTTTATGAGGACCTGCTCGGCTATCTTCTGAGCTTCATCGGGATTCTCGATGAAGTACACCTCCAGCTGATGACGAAGGAACTCTGTCATGGCCTCGCGAATGAATTTGTTTGTGATAGCCTTTTTCGTCTGGTTGGCATATGAGGTCTGGGTGGAGAAGGAAGAGGATACAAGTACAAGGCACTCTTCAACGTCCTCAGCCTTTATCTTGCTCTCGTTCTTCTGATAGCCGTTTATCGACTTGATGTAGGCGTCTATCTGGGCTGGCAGAGCGCGTTTTACCGCATCGGCCGGAGATCCGCCGTGCTCAAGAAAGCTGGAGTTATGGTAATACTCCGTCTTCTTGACCTTGTTTGAGAACACAAGTGCGACATCGAGCTTTACCTTATACTCTGGCTTATCCTCACGGTCGCGGCCCTTTTTCTCGGCTGTCCAGTGCTGTATGGACGTGAGAGTCTGCTCACCCGCTATCTCCTGCACATATTCTGTGATGCCGTTTTCATAGAGGAACTCAGTCTCGTTAAAAGTGCCTGCCTCATTCTCGCTGCGGAAAACAAAGAGAAGCCCCGGGTTTACTACAGCCTGACGCTTGAGTATATCGCAGAAATACTCATCTGATACAGCTATATCTGTAAAAACTTCGAGATCGGGGCGCCAGCGTGTCTTCGTGCCTGTCTGGCGGCGTTTGCAGGGCTCCTTTTTAAGTCCGCCCACGTTGTTTCCCTTTTCAAAGCTGAGATTGTACTTATAGCCGTCGCGGACTACCTCGACTTCCATGAACTCGGAAGAATACTGCGTGGCGCAGAGTCCGAGACCGTTAAGGCCGAGAGAATACTCATAATCGGAGGAGCTGTCGTACTTGCCTCCTGCATAGAGCTCGCAGTAAACCAGCTCCCAGTTGTAGCGCTGCTCATTATTGTTGAAGTCAACAGGGCAGCCGCGTCCGAAGTCCTCGACCTCTATATCGTGGTTGCGGAAATGAGTTACTACTATCTTGTTTCCGTAGCCTTCTCTTGCCTCGTCTATGGAGTTGGAGATGACCTCGAATATAGAATGCTCACAGCCGTCAAGGCCGTCTGAGCCAAATATTACCGCAGGGCGCTTTCTTACACGGTCGGCACCCTTCAGCATAGATATACTGTCGTTATCGTAATCCTTCTTTTTCGCCATATCGCAAATACCGCAGCAGCGGTCTCCTTTCATTTATTGACAAAACGAACATTCTTTAATATTGTATCACAGTCCGCAAAAAAAAGCAAGCCCGAAAAAGCCGTTTTTTCTGTAATTTATAAAATAAGAGCACAAACGTTCTGTCTGTGCTCCCTTATATTGATTCAGATGAAAACATAATCAGGCGATATATTATACCGGCTGATATGCTTATCGACTGCTTCGGCGCAGACATGATCGCCGATAACTATCAGAACGGCCTGACCTTCATTAACCGGCAGCAGTTCACATTCGGCCGGAGTGGCATTAACTTTCAGCCAGCCGCTGTCTGTCGGAAGCGCTCCTTTTATGCGGTATACCTTGCCGCATTCCTTATCATCCATAATAGCCGATAAAAGCTCACGTATGGTCTCTACCGGTACAGACAGGCGCATGAAGTAATGCACGCCGCTGAGAATATCATCTGGAGAATACTTCTTGATGTAGGATGAAAGTCTGTAGCCGGAATCCATAAGGACCTTCATATCATCATCTGTAAGGTCGTTCCATTCCTTTGCGGTCATATCGTCAGAAGTGAACCTGCGGTCACAGCTGATACTCTCCAGTGCTGAATTAAGCCTGTCAAGAGCATCTGTCACCTCTTCCTGACTTCCGCTATACTTACTCAGCAGGAGCCTGCCGCAGCACGCAGCCTCCGAGGCAAAGAGATACTGCATCTGGTCGGTGAGCTGATCGCCGCCTGACTCAATAACAGTGATTACACTTCCTGTCTCAAACCACCTGTCGAGGGGCTCGTCACGGATGACATCGAAGAACTCGTCCATATCGAAAACTCCTGATGGCTCTACTATGACACGGTCGAAATGCTGCATACCAAGTGCAATGAGCTGTGTCCGGAACCGGCGTCTGTGACAGTGCTGATCGCATCCGCCTGAGACCATTTCGAGCTGACATCTTTCGCTTTTCAGCTCCTGCAAAAGCAGCATATCGACGTTTACTGCGCCTAGATCGTTTACAAGTACAGCAATACGCATCCCCTTGTCAAACAGATATCTTGCATATCTGAGCAGGAATGTCGTCTTTCCGGAGCCGAGCAGCCCTGTGATAAGATCAACCTTTGTCATTCTCCTGACCTCACTTTCCATAGGTTATTTTAGCACAGAGAAGAGGATATGTCAACTGTCGGACAGTTTTCTGAGCCCCTTTGTTATCTCACGGAATACAGGTGCGGCAGCATCATTTCCATAACCTCCGTCCTCTGCAAGTACGGTTATGGCATACTTCGGTGAATCTGCCGGATAGAACCCGGTTATCCAAGCGTGGCAGAGCTCTTCTCCGCGGCTGTCATAGCGGCCTGTCTGAGCTGTGGAGGTCTTGGCTCCGGCTCTGATCCCTCTTGCATAGGCATTGGACTTCTTATTCTCCTTAATGGCAGAGACCATCATCGAACTGAGCTGTGCGGCGGTGTACCTGTCTATGACACGGGTGCCCTGAGGTGATTTCTCGTTCAGCACGGTTTTACCGTCCGTTGTGATACCTCTTATGAGCCGCAGCTGATGCAGTTCTCCCCCTCCCGCTATAAGTGCTGTAAGCTGGTTTATCTGGACAGGTGTTGCTGTCAGTTTACCCTGTCCGAAGGAAAAGTTAGCCATTTCAGCGGGGACGAGCAGGTCATCAGTCGAAGGCAGAACTCCTGCAGAAGCAGTCATACCGGCGCAAAGCATATTCTCCCTGCCGAAGCCGAGCTCAAAGGCAAGCTTCCGGAAACGGTGAACGTCAATGCTTCGGCTCATGCTGATGAAGTAGGTATTACAGGAATTAACTAAAGCCTCCTTCATGGTCTGCAAGCCGTGGCCGTCGTACTTGTGGCAGTTGAAGAGCTGACCGGAGATATCCACACTTCCTGTGCAGTCATACACACTGTTGTCCCATCCCTCAAGAATGCCCTCGCAGGCGGTGACCAGCTTGAATACAGAGCCTACGCTGTAAGAATACAGGGCACGGTTTATAAGCGGACTGTCAGGACTGTCAAGAGCCTTCTCCATTTCTCCAGGGTCATAGAGTGGTCTGCTGACAAGAGCGAGTATATCACCTGTTCCTGTATCCGAGACTATCACAGCACCTTTTCTGATACTGCTGCTGTGTTCCTCGCACATCCTCTGTATTCTGCTGTCGATCGTCAGGACAACACCTGTATCGCTCTGCCTGCTACGGATAACAGTCTTTCCGCGGCCGAGCATTACCTGTCCGGAACCGTCTACAGCATAAGTCACGCTGTTCTCTGAGGAACTGCCGCGGAGAATTGCATCATAGGCGTATTCTATGCCGGATATGCCTGTATTTTCCTGCATATAACCGATGATATGCTGTGCAGGCTGAGGAGAGCTGTAACGCTCGGGGATGGAGAATACTGTTATCGCTTCTGTCTCCTTTGTGTCTTCCCGGCACTCGTAAGCAAAAGGCCTCCCCTTTTCATAACAGCGGCGGAACTCCTCCGGATCAGCAGCCGTAGCCGCGCCTTCTTCCATACTTACGGCAGAGGGCACGATTACTGCTGTAAAGTGCTTTTTGCTGTTGGTCAGCGGTATCATGTTTCTGTCATAGATCGTCCCCTGACTTTCGCCTGCATTTACTTTCAGGTCCGAACGGTCTGCGGCTGCCCTGACAGCCTTCTCCGGCGGTTTTACAGCGATCCTGAAGTAATTGGCGGTCGCCAGAACAAATGAAAGAAAGAATCCGGCTGTCAGTGCTATGATACGGTTTTCTCCGAATTTACGCATAAAAATCACCTCCGCATAAGTATTGGCGGAGGTGATTTAATTATTCAAGTATAACGGTAAAAGGCCCGTCATTGAGAAGCTCGACCTTCATATCTGCGCCGAAGATGCCGGTCTCGGTATGCTTTCCCTTGCTGCGGCAGTAATCAACGAAGTAGTTATAAAGTGCCTCTGCATGGTCAGGCTTGGCAGCCTGTATGAAGTTAGGCCTGTTGCCCTTGCGGCAGTCCGCGTAGAGCGTGAACTGCGAGACAACAAGCAAGTCTCCGCCGACATCGGTCAGCGACAGGTTGATCTTGTCGTTCTCGTCGGAGAATATGCGAAGGTTTATCATCTTGTCCGCAAGACGGCGGCAGTCAGCTTCCGTATCCTCTGCACCGACACCGAGCAGTACAAGATAGCCCTTGCCGATGCTTCCGCAGACCTTGCCTTCTACTGTGACAGAGGCTGATGTTACTCTCTGTAATACTATTTTCATGCTACTTCCTCACTATATCAGTCTCAAAAGGCGCAAGCTCCAGGTGAGCCTTGCCGGTGGCGCTTATAAGGCTGTACATTGACTTAGGCAGCGATATCTCAGCCGGTTCGTCAGAGTTGTTGAAGAAGAAGATATACTCCTCCTTGCCGTTGGTACGGGTGGTTACTTCCACTCCTTCCGGCAGACCTTTGAGCTTCGGTATCTTGGTCTGAGTCATCAGATTGGAGACAAAGCTGTCATAGAAATCAGGTGTACTGATAGTACCTACGTAATAGGTAACTCCAGCGCAGTAACGGTTCATTGTTACAGCCGGACAGCCCTTATAGAAGCCGTCTGCATATTCGCAGTAGGCTCTTGCAGTTGTGGGCTGGAGAATATCGCACCATTCCCGGCAGTAATACTCCGTACCGGAGAAATCACGCATAGTGCGGTCCATACTGCCGATAGGATCGTACTCTGATATCTCAGCGCCGACAAGCTCCTTGAAAACGGTGGGGAGATCGTCCATGATGCAGTTATTGTGCTCGTCCTTGACACCGCTCCTGCAGGTCAGAACGAGAGTTCCACCGTTGATAACGAAACGGTAGAGATTCTCAGTAGCGCTCCTGCGGTTAACGAAGAGCGAAGGCGCAACAACTATCTTATAGCGGGAAAGATCAGCGTTAGCAGGTACAACATCGATATTTGCACCGAAACGCGAGAAGGCAGCGTGGAAACGTCTGAGCTGATCGAGATATCTGAAATCAGCCGTCTGAGGCTGTATGCTCAGGGCATAGCTGCATTCCGGCGAATACACTATGGCGATATCTGATACTATGGTCGTATTGTCGAGCGCGCTAAGACGTCCGGCTATCCTGCAGAGGTCTGTGAACTCTTCGAAGCGGCGGTTTGGTTTTCCGCTGTGGTCAAATATGCCGTGCCAGAACATCTCTGCTCCGGTAAGAGCCGTCCTCCAGCGGAAATGTATCACAGCATCCGCTCCGTGTGCAAAGGCCTGGAGAGAATAACCCTTGAGCTGCCCGGGCACAGGCGCCGGAGACATAGGCTCCCAGCAGCCTGTCGGACCGCTCAGCTGCTCCATTACCCAGAATTTCTGGTCGCGGACTCCGCGCATAAGGTCAAGGTAAAAAGCGTGTGAATACAGCTGTTCCTTGTACTCCGGCATCCTTATGGACGGGTAGTTGTCGTAGGATACAAAATCAAGCTCGCCGAACAGCTTGTAGAAATCGGGAGTATTGCTGCTGAAGCAGGTATTTGTCGTCAGCACTGCCTTCGGACACTCCTTGCGGATAGCTATGGCTATCTCCTTGATGAAGCCGATAACACTGTCGTTGCAGAAGCGGTACCAGTCAAGACAGAGAGCTGGGTTCTGCCACGCCTTGGGATAGGCGTTGGGAGGCAGTATCTGCTGTGGACTGCTGTACTCTCCGCTCCATACTGAATTGCCGAAAGCCTTGTTTATCATTTCAAGATCTGCGTACTTCTCAAACAGCCAAGCACGGAACTTGTCGCGGCAGGTCGGACAGGTACATGAATAGGCCTCGAGCTCGTTGTCTATCTGCCATGCTACGATAGCTCTGTTAGCATTGTATCTGCGTACTATTTGTGTGGTTATGCGGCGTGCATACTGCACGAATACAGGCGAATTGATACAGCGGTGGCCGCGGATACCGGTCTGCAGCGGCGTTCCGTCCTCGCCTGTCCGCACTATCTCCGGATGAGACTCATAAAGCCACTGAGGCGGGCAGTTCGTCGGTATACCCATTATTATACCCATTCCTGCGCCGGCACAAAGCTTCATTATCTCATCGAGCCATTCAAAGTCGAATTCACCCTCGCGGGGCTCCAGCTTCGACCATGAAAATTCTCCGATCCTCACTACCTTTACTCCGGTCTGAGCCATTGTGATTATGTCGCGCTCCCAAAGGCTCCTGTCCCATTGTTCGGGGTAGTAGTCAACGCCTATGATCATTTCGCACCTCCGGTCATTATCCGATATTGTATTCGATCACCTGACAGTTTCCCATGAACCAGTTATCAAACTCTGCATTGGTCATGTAGTGAAAATAAGTTTCTATAATACGGCATACACCGCCATGAGCGACGATGAGCACGTTCTTTTCTGTTCTTCCGTGGTTGGCGATGATCTCGTCAAGAAGAGAGTAAACCCTGTGAGCAAGGTGGAGAAGAGGTTCGCCTGTGTTGCCCATAGGTGCAGCAAACTCACGCTTGCTCTCAGCAAAGCCCTCAGTGTCGCGGGGCTTGCCTTCAAACTCGCCGTAATCCCATTCGCGGAGACGGTTATCATACTTCACAGGCGCGAGTGTCATGCTGTTTGCCTGCTGTGCGGTCTCTTTGGCGCGGGTAAGGGGCGAACAGTAGATAAGATCTACCTTTCCCATCTGTTTGAGTGTGCCGGCCAGTCTCATTGACTGCTCAACACCGGTAAAGTTCATTGGTACGTCTGTAGTTCCGAGTATGAGTTCCTTCTTGTTGTACTCAGTTTCGCCGTGTCTTGTTACAAATAATCTCATTTCTGATCCATCGCCTTTCTGATCTCAGCCTCTGCATTTTCAAGCATCAGCTTACTTGGATCCTCACCGCCCATTATCCTCGCTACTTCTGCGATGCGTCCGGTGAGGTCGAGTTTTGTTATGTGTGTTTCTGTCCGTCCTTCTGTTACTGTCTTCTCGATGAGCAGGTGGTCATCTGCCATTACTGCTATCTGGGAGAGATGTGTCACGCATATCACCTGACGTACTCTGCCGAGCTCGCGGAGCTTGATGCCTATCTTCTGGGCAGCCTTTCCGCTTACTCCTGTGTCGATCTCGTCAAAGATCATTGTGGGTATGCTGTCACGGTCGGCGATAACGCTTTTCAGTGCCAGCATGATCCTCGAAAGCTCGCCGCCTGAGGCTATGCGAGCGATCGGCTTCGGTTCCTCGCCTTTGTTGGCGGATATCAGGAACTCAACAGTATCCATGCCGTTGACTGTCAGCTTGCCCTTCTCATGGCGGACGGCTATTACCACTCCTGCCATATTAAGGAATTCAAGCTCGGCGGTAACACGGCTTGCAAAGCGTTCTGCAACAGTCTCACGGTAATCATAGAGAGCCTTCGCCTGAGCAGTCACCAGATGAAGAAGCTCCTCACGCTTCCCGGAAAGTGTGCGAATCTCGTCGGAGCTGCTGCCGAACCTTGAAAGCTCTTCGCAGGAATCCTCGTACAGCTTTACAAGCTCGTCACAGTCAAGGAGATACTTGCGTTTCAGCTTGTTGAGAGCCGTTATGCGCTCACGGAGATACTCAAGGCGCTGCCCGTCAAGCTCCACCTTGTCTGCCAGTTTTTCCAGTTCATAGGATATGTCGGAAAGCTCGATCTCTGCAGCGGTCAGTCGCTCATAAAGAGCATTGGCCTGCTCATTGTTCTCAGTAAATGGCATGAGCTCCTGTTCGGCTGATACTATCATTTCTCCTGCCGCGCCTTCTCCCGAAAGAGCCTGTACAGCAGCACGTATGGCAAGTATCGTTTTTTCCGAATCCCTTGCAGCGGCATACTCCTGTTCAAGTCTGTCATCCTCGCCGGGTTCTGGTGAGAGCTCGCCGATATCTGCTATGACCTCATTGAGATAGCGGGTGCGCTCAATGCGTGTGGCCTCCTGATGCTTGAGCTCACTCAGCCTGCGGGAGGTCTGCTGAAGCTCACGGAAGGTCGCACGATACTGCTCGAGCAGAGTATCATCGCCGCCGAAATCATCAAGGATACGCAGATGCTTCTCACTGTCAAGTAGGATCTGATTGTCGTGCTGCCCATGGATATTGATGAGCATCGAGCCCAGTTCCCTGAGCATGGCGACTGTGGCGGTCCTGCCGTTTATACGGGCTACACTTCCGCCGTCGGCGCTTATCTCACGGGTGATGGTTATCTCTCCGTCATCATGGGATATACCCAGTTCATCGAGCTTTGAACACACCTCATCGGACAGCCCGGTGAACAGTGCGGTTATCTCAGCCTTGTCACAGCCTGTACGGACTATGTCCTTTGTTGTGCGCTGACCGAGTACGGCGTTTATACCGTTTATCAGTATCGACTTTCCGGCGCCTGTCTCACCGGTAAAGATATTCAGTTTTCCCTCAAGCGGTATGACAGCTTCTCTGATGACCGCAAGATTCCTGATATAGAGTTCCTTCAGCATTACGGCTACCTGTTCCGATCATTGATTTATACCTCAGAGCACCTTTCCCGCATTCGGGAAAAGTTCGCTGCGGAATTTCTTGGAGAGTTTCTTGGCATCAGCCTCGCTGCGGACAAGGATGAATATAGTGTCATCGCCCGCAAGTGTTCCGACAATGCCCTCATGACTCACAGAATCTATGGCTGCGCAGGTGCCCGGTGCCATGCCTGTCCTGCATTTCAGGACAATTGTGTTCATTGCATAATCAACAGCAATGACCGACTCGGCAAAAAGATTCTTCTCGGCTGCTGCTGTCGCAGGGAGTGTATACCTGTAAACGCCGTTGGCATCACGCTGCTTAACAAGTGAGAGTTGCTGTATATCGCGTGAAAGTGTAGCCTGCGTTGTTTTTATGCCGCGCTCGGCAAGGAGCTTCATGAGTACTTCCTGCGTTGCTACCGGCTGTTCGGTTATTATCTCAAGTATTATATCCTGTCTGCGGTTTTTCATAACTACCTCACTTTATTGGTCTGCACAGCTTCCTGCAAAGTGATTCGTGGAAGGAGTTGCCTATAAGACTGATGAATTTTACATTGTAGCGGCCGCGGCATATATCTACGGACTCGTTCTCTTTGAGTTCACGCTCAAGGTCACCGTCCACAGTAATCACCATCGGACCGCCTTTTGTTCTGTCCATTATCTTCAGCCTGCGCCCGGGTGAGAACATGGTGGCACGGGAGAAAAGAGAATGAGGACAGATAAGAGTCATCTCGATACATTCAAGATCGGGCTCTATTACAGGCCCTCCGGCTGAGAGAGCGTAGGCCGTTGAGCCTGACGGAGTGCTGAAAAGAACGCCGTCTGCGCGGTATTTGCCGATAAGATAGCCGTCTGCGAAAACATCAAAATCGCATATACGGAAGCTGCCCGAACGGGCTGCTATCTCATTGAGGGCAGTATATCTCGTCTCGCCTTCGTCACTTGAAAATGTAACATCGAGAGTCATTCTCTCGGATATATCATAGTCGCCTGTCTTCAGACGGCAGAGATTATCAAGCTGATCTGCTTCAAGTCCGGCAAGGAATCCGAGAGTACCGGTATTGATCCCCAGGAGTTTAGTATCAGTGCCAATAAGGTATTTGGCGCACCTGAGTATGGTGCCGTCGCCTCCTATCGCAAGTACAAAGTCTGCGTCCTTCGCCGAATCGCTGATATCCTCGAAGTGTACGAAGGGCTTGTCTGCAAACTCCGTGCGGAAATCCGGACTGACTGCGACCTCTATTCCTGCTGAGTTGAGGACATCGCAGGTCTGCCTTGCACATTCAAGGGCGTTCGCCTTCTGAAAATTCGGATAGAGTGCTGCTTTCATAATATCCTCCTTCGTCAAAGCTTTCCGAAAGCATCGTCAACGACAGAGCTGAACATCTTTACCGAAACGGGGCTGCTTCCGACGTTCTTTTTAAGATGCACAAGATACTCTATATTGCCACTGCCGCCCTTTACGGGGGAATAGGTATAAGTTACAGGGTTAAGCCCTACGGAACGGGCAAACAGATCGATATCTGTGAGTACCCGAAGATGAACTGACTTGTCCTTTACGATGCCGTTCTTGCCGATATCACTCCTGCCGGCTTCAAACTGCGGCTTTATCAGAACTGCCGCACAGCCGTCCTCGCTGAGAAGCTCTGCTGCCTTGGGAAGTACTTTTGTCAGTGAAATGAAGGATACATCTATGCTTATAACATCGACGCATCCGCCGAGATCATCAGCTGTCACGTCACGGATATCAGTACCTTCCATATTCACCACACGGCTGTCCTTGCACAGCTTTTCGGCAAGCTGGCCATGACCGACATCTACTGCAAACACCTTTGAAGCGCCGTGCATGAGCATATACTCCGTAAATCCTCCGGTAGAAGCGCCTATATCGAGACAGACGGCATCAGTGAAATCCATTTTGAACACTTTAGCCGCTTGCTCAAGCTTGAGGGCTCCCCTACCCACATAGATCTCCTCCTCAGAGGATACAAGTTCATCGGTATCTGATACGTCATAGGAAGGTTTCTTTACAGTACGGCCGTTTACTGTTACTGCGCCGGAGGAGATCATTTCCTTGGCACGTTCACGGCTGCGGGCTATACCTCTTGCGACAAGCTCCGAATCAAGTCTGGCCATTATCGATGCTCCTTTGCAGCACGTATTCTGCCATTCTTTCAGCAGTAAGTCCGAGCTGGTCAAGACATTCCATGACGGAAGCCTGTTTTACAAAGCCCTTTATAGCTACACGGCTGTAATCTCCTGCGAATCCGGAAACCTCGAGCATCTCGCCGAGTTTTTCGGAAATGCTTCCGCAGCACATAGCCTCTTCAAAGAAAACGATGCGCTTGTAATCCTTCAGCTCGCTGAAGAGAACTTCAGGGAGCGGAAATACTCTTGTAAGTTTCAGAAGATCACAGGATATTCCTCCTGCTTTCAGCAGGTCATGAGCCCGGAAAGCCTCGTTGAAGCATCTGCCGTAGGATATGATAAGTGTCTGTGAACCTTCATTATGCATGAACACATGATCTGTCGTCGGCGGCACCTCATGGCAGCATCCGTCTTCACTTCCGCGGGGATAGCGGACAGCGACAAGTCCTTTCTCGGCAAATACCGCCTTACTGAGACAAAGCTTCATCTCCTCATAAGAAGATGGAGAATAAATGATTGTACCGGGAATGGTTGTGAGCATGGGTATATCAAGAAGTCCCTGATGAGTCTCACCGTCTTCACCTACTATGCCTGCCCTATCGATACCGAGAACGATATGCAGACCGCCTATCGCTATATCATGGACAAGCTGATCGTAAGCACGCTGGAGGAAGGAGGAGTATACAGCAAATACCGGTATCATGCCCATTAAAGCAAGTCCGCCTGCAAATGTGACGGCGTGCTGCTCCGCGATGCCTACATCGAAGAAACGTTCCGGGAATTTTCTTGAGAAGAACTGGAGTCCGGTACCGTACTTCATAGCTGCTGTGATAGCGCAGATGCTGCTGTCGCGTTCTCCGAGCTCGGTCAGCTTCTTTCCAAACTCGCTTGAATAGGAATCGCTTGCGGAGACCTCGGGGTTGCCTGTCGCTATATCAAAGCGTGATATGCCGTGATACTCTCCCGGGTTGGTCTCGGCAGGAGGATAACCCTTGCCCTTCTTTGTCTGTACGTGTATGAATACGGGAGCGTGGATCTTCCGGGCCATACGCATAGCTTCGTCAAGATCCTCGAGTTCGTGGCCGTTGATAGGTCCGAGATAAACAAAGCCCATGTCCTCGAATATCGTGGTCTCAAGCACAGTGGATTTCACAGCATCCTTTACCTTCTTTATGCCCTTTGCCATCTTTGTGCCGACGGCAGGGAGCTTGTTGATGTTACGCTCCACTTTACGCTTGGTATCAAGATACTTCTCTGAGTTTCTCAGCTCGTTGAGATACTTCGCCAGTGAACCGACATTCTTGGAGATAGACATTTCATTATCGTTGAGGATAACGATAAGATTGCTTACAGACTCCTTACCGGCGTTGTTCATGGCTTCATAGAACATACCTCCGGTCATTGCTCCGTCGCCGATGACTGCGATAGTATAGTTGTTCCTGCCCTGTATCTTCATAGCCTCTGCTATTCCGCAGGCAACAGATATTGAATTACTGCTGTGTCCGGAAATGCAGGTATCATGTATGGATTCCTCCGGTTTCGGAAAACCGGAAATACCGCCCTTCTGGCGAAGGGTGCCAAACTTGTCCGCTCTGCCGGTGAGTATCTTGTGGACATAAGCCTGATGTCCCACGTCCCATACTATCTTGTCTTCAGGAGAATTGAAGTTGCGGTGGATAGCAAGAGTCAGCTCAACAACGCCAAGATTGGAGGAGAGGTGTCCACCTGTCCTTGAAACGGTATTGATCAGCAGGTTCCTTATCTCGCTGCATATACCCTTGCACTGAAAGGCGTTCAGCTTTCTGAGATCCTCAGGGAGCTGCAGATCGGCCAGACAGACCTTGTTTCCGCTGTTAATAATATCGTTCATTTCATACGAGCGCAGCTGTCAGGAGCTGCGCAGCTCCTTTATTTTTTTCTGTTGAGCAGCATTACTGTGAGCTCGCGGAGGAAACCGTTGTTGTCAAAGCCGTCAAGTATCTCCAGAGCTTCATCTGTGATGCGGTCAGCGATCTCCTGCGCCTTTTCAACGCCGTAGAGCGTAACGAAGGTGGTCTTGTTCTCAGCCTCGTCGCTGCCGACAGGCTTGCCTATTACTTCCTCGTCACCTGTTACGTCAAGTATATCATCTACTATCTGGAAAGCAAGTCCGAGCTTATAGCCGTACTCGATCGCGTCACGGATCTTGTCGCTGTCAGCATCTGCACAGATACCGCCCATAGCGCAGGATACTGCAATGAGCTGGCCGGTCTTGCATTTGTACATATGGCGGAGATTGTCCTCGTCTACATCATCGCGGGACTCGTTTTCCATGTCGATGACCTGTCCTCCGATCATGCCGTCTCTTCCTACTGCATTGGCCAGTACTGAGGTCATGAGGATCTTCTGCTCTGCTGTAAGAAGCTCATCATCAGCTATCACCTCAAAGGGAAGGACTGCAAGAGCGTCTCCGGCAAGGATAGCCATTGCCTCATTGAACTTCTTGTGACATGAGGGCTTGCCTCTGCGGAGGTCATCGTTATCCATTGCAGGGAGGTCGTCGTGGATGAGCGAGAAGGTGTGCATCATCTCAACAGCGCAGGCAGGTGCTGCAGCTCTGCGGTAGTCGCCGCCAAGTGCCTCACAGAATGCGTATACGAGGACAGGACGGATCCTCTTGCCGCCTGCCTCGAGAGAGTAGTTCATAGCGTCAAGAAGGTTCCTCTGAGGACGGTTCTCGTAGGTATAGTTATTATACCTGCGCATACTTGCCTCGGTGTAGGTGATGTAATCCTGTAATTTTTCATTGAATTCGTTGACCATGTTCATGATCATCCCTCCTGTTTATCAGGCTTGTCGCCTGTTATTCTCAGCTTTGCTTCATCAAGCTGCCTACGGCACACCGCCGCCAGTTTTACTCCGTCACCGTACATCGAGACTGACTTCTCAAGCGGCAGATCGCCTTTTTCAAGAGAGGATACTATCTCGGCAAGCTCCTGAAGATTCTTTTCAAAGCTGTTATTTTCATTTTCGATATTCCGGTTCTCCGGCATATGAATCACCCTTTATCTGTTTACCTTTATTATCTCTGCCTCTGCGCTGCCCTGTGAGAAACGCAGTGTTACGATATCGCCGTTTTCAAGGAAATCTGCGCTTCGTACCAGCTCTTCCCCCTTATAGGCCAGTGAATAACCTCTTGTCATGACCTTCAGAGGACTGAGGGCATCAAGCCCACTGATACTGCTGGCAAGTCGGCTGTCAAGGCGCTCTATACAGCGGTCTATTGCCATAGAGTTGCGCTTTTCAAGGCTCTCGAGCTTTTCTGCGGCACGTCTGAGCCTTTCCTCCGGAGATTGGGAGGAAAGCTTGGCGAATAGCAGACAAAAACGGTCGTTTCCTGTATTCAGTGTGCGCTTTACTGCGATATCTGCACGGCGCATATAGCCGTCAAGCCACTCCTTTATCATAGCTGAAGAAGGCGCTGCGTTCATTGCAGCTCCGGTCGGCGTTGATTCACGCTTGTCCGCTGCCAGATCACAGACGGTATAATCGTCCTGATGTCCGACTGCTGATATGACAGGTACAGGGCAGTTATATACTGCATAAGCGACCTTTTCGTCGTTGAAGGCCGAGAGATCTTCCGTCCCTCCGCCGCCTCTGCCGACGATTATAACATCACATCCGGCATCTGCTGCCTTGATGATCGCAGCGGCAATGGATTCCGATGCGCCTTCGCCCTGGACCTTTGTATGCGATATATATACCTCACCGATCGGGTAACGGTCAGCGAGTGTCTTCGTGATGTCCGATACTGCCCGTCCGTTCTTTGAAGTAACTACTCCTATCTTCTTCGGAAGACGCGGAAGCGGACGTTCGTTGCTGAATACTCCGGCTTTGCGGAGCTTTTCCTTCAGCTGCTTCAGAGCCATGGACCTGGCTCCCGCTCCGACAGGGTTCATATCTGTTATATTTATGCTGTAGCTGCCGTTCGGTACGTAGACATTGACGTCTCCCATGACTATCACGGACATTCCCGGCTCAGGGATGTAGCCGAGCCTTGCCAGTACGTTCGGATAAATCATAGCCCCGATACGACTTGTTTTGTCCGTCAGCGTGATGAAGTACATATCCCCGCCGTTCCTGAGCCTGTAGGGATTGACCTGAACAATTTCCGCGCGGACGAATATATTTCTGAGTTCACGGTCTGAGGAAAGTATCCCGTCGATCTTTCTGTTGAGCTCGGTGACTGTATACTCTGCCATCAGACACCTCCGTTGCTTTTCAGCCAGCCGTAGATCGCTACTCCGGAAGCGTTGTCACAGGAGAACTGCGGCTCGGCAAAGGAAGCCTCCGGGAAATGTTCAAGGATACGGTCGCGTATAAGCCTGTCAGACATTACGCCGCCTGCAAATACCAGAGGAAGACTTCCATGCTCTGAGATCGCATAGGAGGTCATGGCGAGTATGGTCTCTGTTATGAATTCGAGACAATATGCTGCGATATTCTCAGGCTTCTCACCCGACTCAAGCATGGAGCGGCATTTGTTCTCTACGCCTGAAAGACAGCAGTTGCCGTCCTTCAATACCGCTTTGATCTTGAAATGCCTGTCAGCATTCAGAGCGAGTTTTTCAAGCTCCGGTCCGCAGGGAAATTTAAGTCCGAGCATCACTCCGGTGCGGTCTACGGCCTGTCCTCCCTTGAGATCGAGAGAGGTACCGACTTCTGTTATCCTGATGATCTCGTTATCGTCAGGTTCACATAACAGACAGTCGGTGGTACCGCCGCTGACGTGGAAGGCTATAAAAGGCTCTCTGATGAGACTGAGCCTGTCTGCGGAATACAGAGCCGCAAGGATATGGCCGACCTGATGCGAGGTAGTATACATAGGAATACGCTGGATAGCTGAGTATGAACGGGCAAAGCCTTCGCCTGCAAGAAAGCAGGGCATATACGATCCCTCAACATTTCTCGGGCGAGCCGATGCAGTGACAACAGCCGGAGTACTCAGAGAGGAATCAGCGAAAAGCTGTTCTATCTGCTCCGGGAGCTGCCTGGTATGATGAAAGACAGCATCGCTCTGGCGAAGACCGAGCTCTCCCGGCTTTACGGGCAGCAGTTTCTTCATCTGGACTATTCTGTTTTCTTCGCTTATGTATACAGCCGCAGAGGTCGTGTAGTTACTGGTGTCTATACCGAGGTATTCAGGCATCTCCGCCCTCCGGATCCTGCCTGTCACGGGAGAATGCTCCGAGAACGCCGTTGATAAAGGCGATATCCTCCTTGTAGGTATAAGTTCCCGCAAGTGCAACAGCCTCACTGATAGCTGCGTTCATGGGAGTATTCTCATCATAGAGCGACTCATACATCGCTATCCTGAGTATAGCAAGGTTGAGCTTTGATATTCTCGAAACTGCTCTTGACTTGCTGTAACCGGATATGATATCATCTATCTCCTCAGCGTGTTCAAGAGTGCCTTCCACGAGCTTCTTCACCTCGTCATTGACAGTGATCTCATCGATCTCCTCCGCAATAGTGTAAAGCTCCTGGATATCATCATCTCTGAGCAGCTTTTCAAAGACCAGCTTGAAAGCGCTGTCTCTTATTTCACGTCTCGTCATCTGAACTCTCCTTTGCATCCTCAAATACTGCGCCGGTAACTGTAACGTTAACTCTTGCGATCGTTACTCCGGTCATGGTCTGGACATTCTCCTTGACGGCTGTCTGTACCTCCTGTGCTACTGCCGGAGCCTTAACACCGCCGCTCACCTTAATGTCCATATCGATGGCAGCTACATCGCCCATCATACTTACCCTGACCGGCCCGTTGCCTCTGAGTTTGCTCATCTTGTTCACTTCGCCTCCGAGTGACGCTACGCCCTTGACATCAAGTGCGGCGAGCCGGGCAACTGTGATTATTACATCCTCAGAGATCCTGAGCTTGCTGGAAGCCGTCTTTTTTACATCATCCATTTTTAAACCTCCGGTCAACAGATTTGGGTATATCATTTAATTATCTAACTGTAAATACCCTTACTTTTATATTATACAACATAATTTCAATTTATACAACTACTTTACCTCAAAAATTCTTATATTTTCAGCAGAAATTTCTGTTTCGCCTAGAATGATGTCCTTTATGGAGGCTGCCTGTGCTGTATCAAGGCCTTCTGTGCGGACAACCACCTTTGCTGTCTCGCCGTCAAGGTAGGCTACGCAGTCCTCAAAGCCCTGTGCCTTTATCAGTGACTCAATAGTACCCTCAGATTCGATGAGCTTCGATACTTCCACCGCATCGAGAGCATTGACCACCATTTCATCCTCGGAAAGGTCTCCCCCGCCGATTATGGACTGAAGCGTCTGCACTGCCTCGTCACGGTTGTTCATCTTGTCTATCCTTGCCTGAGCAAAGTAGTCTGATGCGGAAAGAGGCTCCATATCCCCTGACGCTTCAGCATTGACGAACTCGGTTTCGCCGTAGTCGGTGGTATCTGCATCTGCTGAAGCCTGCGCTCCTGTGTCTGAAAGCTCTGTGAGCGACGGCGCTGTTGTATAGTTTATGTATACAGCTGCCGCAAGCATAAGTGAAAGACAGGTCATAATTATCTGCTTCTTTCCGATTATTACTGATGGTTTCTTCATAATACCGCTCCTTACTCTGATTTCGTTACATATATCCGTCCTGCGGGCAGACCGAGCAGTGCTCCGAGGGCGTTGTATATCCTCTCCTGTACTGCCGGACTTGAACCGCCTGTACAGAGGACGACTACTCCTGTTATCCCGGGTTCTCTGATCGTTTCGAGCAGCGCATTCCTTCTGCCGCCGCTGTCGCTAACCATGACATACTTCTCATCCACCTCTTTTCTGTCTCCGCTTTCGGAAGTCCTGCCCTCCTGTGCGTAAACGTTCATGCCGCTGTCCGATACCCTGATGAAAACACTTACCTTTCCTGCACCTTCGATCTGTCCGAGGAACTCTTCAAGCCGCTGCTCAGTCTCTCTGCAATAGGCCTCTGCGTCATGCTGTATCTGATGATCATCGATGACGATCGCTTTGTCCGTACCTTTCTCCGGCACGAGCGCAGATAACAGAACAAGGATTATACCGGCTGTGCCAAGGACTATGGCCGTATATCTGTTTCCGGTAAGGTCACGGAGATGTTCTGTCAGCTTCATCTATGACCTCCGTTTCCGCTCCGAGACAGTATCGTATCACTTCTGCTGCCGCATCAGGTGACGATGTCTCTATCCTGACACATTCTATAATTATGCAGCCTTTATCTGAAATATTCAGTACCGGCTCTATTCCGGCGCAGTAGATGCCTCGTGCATTCATCTGCTCGTTAATCATTTCTTTTATTCTTCCTGCTGTTTCGGCACACAGCATCTTCCTGTATTTTTTACCTGCCGACTCCTCGTCAAAAGTGATATCTGAAAAAACACTACTGACATACCCCGGCCGTAAGATACTGACGAAAGGTGACAAGAGAGCAGCAAGCAGGATAAGGTCAACTGTGAAGGTCACGTGTCTGCCGAGTCTGGTACCGGAAACTATCCCGCCTAACAAAGAAGCTCCGGCTGATATCATACAGACTGCAAGGACGGTATTTCTAAGCATCTCCATATATCCTCCTAATTCAGTGCGTTCATAAATACAGCCGTACATATTACAAGCATACCGCACTGCGAGACCATTACGCACTGTACAAGCGACAGAGCGTCATCAAGGGTACGCATCATTGATGAAAGCCCGACAGCCTTCATTATATCGGCGATCGCTGAGCCAGCCCATATTGCCGCACGAAACATGATTATCTCCGCAAGAGGAGGAAGAAGTATCAGGAGAACTGCTATAACTCCCGCCGTTCCTATGGTGCTCCTCATAACGCCAAGACTGCCCTTGACCGAAGCATAGGCATCTGAAACTGCACCGCCAATTACTGGGACAGAACCAGACAGAAGCATTTTCGCGGTCTTATCCGCTGCGCTGTCCGCACTTCCGGCGAGAGAACATCGCAGGGAGAGAAAGCCGGAAAACAGCACGGATACAACGGTAACCGCCGTGTTCATCACGCGCCGCAGCAGCTTTACAAGTGCCTCACCCGGTGAATCAGGGAATATGCTTCCGCAGATAGCGAGAACGGTACACAGTGCCAAAACCGGCATCAGCATATCCTCTGATATCCTTATAATAAGCTCGGATGCACCGAGAATCATAATATGATACATTCCGGCAGAGGCGATACATCCGCTCAGCGCTGTTACAGCCGTAAAGACGGGGATATAGACAAGTGTGAAGGATGCTGTGAGCCTTACAGAACTTGATGCACGGTCGTAAACTCCGAGCAGAGGAACAGCGATCAATGATGCTGAGACCAGTGATGCAACAAGAGAGAGAATGCTTCCGGTTTTCATTCTGCTTCCGGAAAAACCGTCTGCCAGCTGATACATTACCGAGAGAACAAGAATGCACCCGAATATTCTCAGAGGCATACGCATACGCTCACGGAAACTTTCAAGAACCATGGAACATAACTCCCGGAACGACATATTACTAAGTTCAGGGAGCGATAATCCAATGTCATTGTCGGAAAGAATAGCCTCAGCGTCCTCGCTGAGTTCTGCCTGTATATCCGTCAGCGAGGATGCGCTTGCTTTAAGTGATGATAAGGGTATAAATAAGATGAATAGTGAGAATAACAGCGGTAAAAGATGTTTCATACTTCCTCCTGCAACAGTACGGATATCATGTCCATAAGTGCCCTGACAAGCGGCAAAGCCATGAGCGTAAGAGCACTCCGGCCGAAAATCTCCGCCGCTGAGGCAATTGCACCCTCGCCGCTGTCTCTGCATAGCTCGCAGGCGATCTCAGTTATTACGGCAATTGCAGCAGCCTTGAACATAACTGCAATGTATTCCTCACTCACTCCGGCTGAGGAAAACATATCTCCGATGCCCTCTATGACCTGACCGAGAAAGAGCAGAGCTGACGCAAGTACGCCGGCGCAGGCAGCTAGTGCAGCAAGCATTGACTGTTCACGGCTGTACTGGCGGAGGACTACTGCTATCATAGCAGAGCAGATGCAGAAAACGGATGTTGTAAAGCAGCTGTCTACCATAGTCCGAACACCGTCTTTACTGTATCGAAAAGCTCGCCTATCTTCTGGACTATCATCACCAGAACGACAATGAGTCCGGCAAGAGTTGTCAGCATGGCCTGTTCGTCACGCTCCGCCCTTTTGAGTACAAGGTTCAGCACCGCAACTATTATACCTATACCTGCGATCCTGAATATGAGGTCGATATCCATAGCTTTCTCCTTCTGCTATATTATCATCACCGCTACCATAAGCCCGGCAAGTGTCCAGACGCTGCGGCAAAGTTTTCCCCGATCACGGTATTCGGCTTGTCTGCGTTCATACAGGACTCCGGCCTCTTCTGTGAGGGCTGCTATCATTGAAAGCTGTCCTTCCGTATCGCTTCGGCCAAGATGTGAACTCAGACGAATAAGAAGTGCATTCTCTTCATCTGGGAGATCTCTCTGATCCTGCAGAGCTATTTGCCACAGCTCGCTGAAAGTCATATCGGGAGAGTATTCCTCAGGAAGAAAAGTGATGAATGGCAGTTCGGCCGCAAACTTCTGTTGTTTCAGGCTTTTACATATCTCGTATACAGTTGGCGATTCGCTACGGATAAGAAAACTGCACCACATGAACAACTCTGTCAGGGAACGGCTGATCATAGCTTTTCGACGCAGTTTGTCCGCCTGTTTATACCCTGCTGCTGTCAGTGAAAGAGCAACAAGAGCAGCGCCGCTAAGTTTGAACAGCATTGTTTATACTCCTTATCTCACGTATCTTTCCGGGAAACAGGCTGCCGGCAAGAAAGACTACGTGACTGAAGACGCCGGATTCAAGAAGATAGCTTGTCACAGGTCGGGAACAAATATCGTTCATATCATGAGCATGTGTGGTCGCAGCAAAACGGATCCCACAGCCTGCGCCGTCCACCACAGCTGCCGCCTCCTCGCATGAAGCTATCTCATCGGTGAAGATCATGGTAGGGGCGAGTGTGCGGACTGCGGCAGTGATGCCCTGTGCCCTTGTGCAGCCGGAAAGAATGCTTGTCAGAAGCCCTGTGTCAAACTTTGGTTCTCCACCTGAAATAGCAGATATCTCTCCTCGCTCGTCAATAAGTGAGGTTTTAAATATGTCACCGCAAAGTCGGCAAAGCTCCCGGAGAACTGTGGTCTTGCCGGAATTCACACCTCCGCAGATAAGTATGCTTCCTCCGTTAGTAATCAGCGGGAAAATAGTATCGGCACACCCTCTGTGTTCGGCAGCAAAACGAAAATTGAGAGCGTTCCAGTCTTTAAGTACCCCTGAGGAGGAATAAGTCCCGGCTACACCTACTCTTATACCGCCGGGAAGGACGAAATATCCATGATGCAGTTCACGCTCACAGCTGTGTAAGGAGTGATGTGCGAGCGCAGAAACTGTCTCCGCTATGTCTTCAGATGATACATTCAGTAGTCCGGCAGTACGGCCTGACGAGACAAGTTCGCCGCTGATTGTCAGGAATCTTACCTTGCCGGGATATACAAAGGCTGGAGGGCGCCCACTATACAGGGAAAGCTCAGTCAGTCCGGCTCTGTCCTGATCCAGCATACGCAGCATGGCCTGTCTTATTGGTTCCGTCATATACCTGCTTACTGTTTCAAAGCACGTCCTTTTGTTCACAGGATCACTTCCCTTCGATAAATACTATGCTCCATGGGGCTGATATATGACAAAAGCCTGAGTACATACTGAATGTACTCAGGCCTGAGACAAAAACAGGCAGATACCTGAAGTATCTGCCTGATATCGTGTACTTAACGATTATTCCTTTACACCGCCGAGAGCTACGCCTGCAATGATGAACTTTGACAGGAAGATGTAGATGATAACGATGGGAAGGATAGAGAGTGCGATTGCAAGATAGATAGCACCGTAATCAGTGAACTTATCTGATGCCTGTACAGCAGAGATCATCATAGGAAGTGTCTTCTGCTTGAACTTGGAAGAGATAAGGATCATGTTAGGTGTATAGAAGTTGTTCCAGCTTGCGATGAAAGCGAAGATAGCCTGTACAGCTATAGCGGGCTTCATCATGGGGATCGCGATAGATACGAAAGTTCTGAACTCGCTGCATCCGTCGATTCTTGCAGCCTCAACGATGTCAAGCGGGAAGGATGACTTCATATAGGAACGCATGAAGTATACTACCGCAGGAGCTGCAATAGCGGGGAGGATAAGAGGCCAGTATGTATCTGTAAGTTTCAGCTTCAGCATGAAAGCAACGAAACCGGCAGAAGTAACCTGCATAGGAACCATCATTACAAGGAGGATAACTGTGTAGGAGATCTCCTTGAGCTTGAAGTCATATACATGAATGCCATAAGCTGTCATAGCTGAGAAGAATACGGTGAATACGGTGGAGAAAGCAGTAATGAAGAAGCTGTTTCTGTAACCGATCCATACGTTGAATACTGTGTTGTAGTTTACATCACCGAAGAGCTTCTTGATATTCTTAAAGAGGTTGGTACCGGGAATGAAAGAGATACCGTTTGCGATATCAGTTGAAGAACGAGTCGCATTGATGATAAGAATATACATAGGAAGCAGACAGATGATCGTAAGGAAGATGAACCATACAGTCAGGATGATAGACTTGGTTCTGAGCTGAGCAGTATAGCTGCCCTTATCTTCGCCGTAAACTGCCTTCATTTTACTCATATCGACAGACCTCCAAACTGCTTATTCTGCTGCTTTAACTGCTGAGCAGCCTTCTTGCGCTGCTTCTTCTTAGCGATCTCATCCTTGTCACGAGTGAGATAGAAAGCGATACAGCCAAGTATAAGCGTGATAATAAACAGGATAACGGAAGCCGCACCTGCATATCCCATCTTGGGATCAGTCTGATCGTGGAAATACTCGTAAATGTAAACAGCCACAGTCTTGAGGTCCTTATTAACATTGTTCGGATCCTTATGATAGAGGTAAGGAATATCGAACATCTGAAGACCACCGATCATAGATGTTACCAGTGTATAAGCCATGATAGGGCTTAACAGAGGAAGAGTGATCTTTCTGAATACCTGTCCGGATGTAGCACCGTCGATGCTTGCAGCCTCGAAGAGTGAGGGATTGATACCCTGGATACCGGACATGAGCATGATCATAGTATTACCGAACCACAGCCATGTCTGGATGAACATAACAACTGCTCTCGACTGGGCAGTACCGGTAATGAATTTGATCGTGTCATACTTATCAGAGACAGTGTCATGCTTGACAATGCCGATCTTGCTTAACAAGAGATTGAGTGAACCAGGAGTATTAAGAGCCTCACCGCAGAGCTGCAGGAAGAGTACAGCAACGGAAGCTGCTGTGATAATATTCGGCAGGTACATTACAATCTTGAAGAAGCCCTTTCCCGGGATCTTGAGGTTAGCCTCAGTGAACCATACAGCAAGGGAAAGAGACAGAGCAATCTGGGGGATGAAGTTTCCGCACCAGAGGAGTACAGTGTTACCGAAGGACTTGTAGAAGCTCTTACTTACGTTACGGGCAGCACGTCCGCCGGCACCTGCGAGAATTGTCTTAAAATTGTCAAAACCAATGAAATCACCAGTCTTATTATCCTGGAAAGACAGGATAAAAGTGTTGATCAGAGGCCATAACTGGAAGAAGAAATAAACAAGAAAAAACGGCAATATAAAAAGATAGCCGTACTTTGCATAGCTGATGGATTTGATCCTTCTCTGAGCAGCTGATGCCATAACACACACCCTCTCAAATTAAATGTTTTAGTAAATAATATGCGCCTACGGAATACCGAAGTATTCCGTAGGGTTGCATATCAGTTATTAATTGTTAACCAGATGAACTATTGATTAGTCATCCCACTCGAGAGAAGAGATGTGCTCAGATACGAGATCCTTGAATGCTTCCTGTGTAGCATCCCAATCTCCAGAGCCCTCAAGGTACTCAGTCTTAACAGCCTCAACGAAGTCAGTCTTAACTGTTGCATCGTAAGGAGTGATAAGGCCCTTGAAGTCGATTGTCTTAGCGTTGTCAGCGAGAGCCTCGTAGAAGTTCTGGCCACCGAGGTTGTTTGTGATAACCTCGTTGAATACAGTCTTGGAACCGATGAGGTCGTCCATAACCTTGCTGTTGTTTACATACTCAGGCTTCTTAACTGCGTAGTCAGCGAGCTGCTTCTCGTCAGATGTAGCAGAAAGGATGAACTCCTTAGCCTCGTCACCGTTGTCTGTATCAGGGTTAACAACGATCCATGTACCGCCCCAGTAGAAAGGAGTCGGGCCCTGGCATACTGCCCACTTGCCGTATGTAGCGCCGCCCTCGTTTGTCTCCTTATCGAAGCCGCCAGCAGCATCAAGAGCGAAGCCGCCGAAGCCCCATGTAGAAACGAAGTAGCCCATGCAGCTATCGTTTGTACCAGCAGCTGTCCAGTCATCGGACCACTGGCTGTTCTTTGTGATTCCGCCGCAATCCCACAGAGCCTTAGCTGTGTCAGCGAAGTCCTTGCAGAAGTCGTCGATTACGAGCTTGTTGTCCTTTACCCAAGGCTGTGTACGTCCACAAGCATATGCCTGCCACATACCACCGAGTGTATCAGCGAGAGCTGTCTTACCGCCGGACTTGTCAGCAACTGTCTTAGCAGCCTCTACGAACTTGTCCCAATCTGCGATCTGCTCCTGCATTGCATCAGGATCAGCAACACCGAGGTACTCCTTAGCGAGGTCGCTTCTGTAATAGAAGCCGCCTGCTGCAGCCTGCCATGAAACGCCCTTACGAACGCCGTTGGAATCCTTACCGATCTCGTCTGTGTAAGCGTAGATGTTTGAGAAATCGCTGTCGCCAAGACCGAGCTTCTCAAGAGGAAGTGTCTTGGAGTCGTCATTGATGTACTTCAGAGCCCAGTCAGCCTCAACGAAGTAAACATCAAGATCAGAACCAGCATCGAAGAGCTGATCGTACTTCTCGGAAGCGTCGCCGCCGCCTACACCGAAGTTGATGAAGTCGATACCCTCTACCTTGCCATCCTTGAGGTCATCGCCGATTGTATCAAAGCTGATGCCCTTCCACTGAGCGATGAGGTAAGGAACGTCATCACCATTCCAAGCAGCAACTGTGAACTTGTCGCCGCCCTGGCCAACGCTTGCGTCTACGTCGCCGCTCTTAGCGTCAACAGCAGGCTTCTCTTCGTCAGCAGCCTTCGTTTCGTCAGCAGGCTTCTCCTCGTCTGCAGGAGCCTCAGTAGCCTCGTCAGCCTGTGAAGCAGTGTCTGTAGAAGCAGGAGTTGAAGCTCCGGTATCCTTACCGCAGCTTGCGAATGCTGTAGCAGCCATAGCAAGTGTAGCTACGAGTGCTAATGTTCTCTTAAGTGTGTTCATCAGATTTTTCCTCCTTAAATATGTGTTATGCTCTTTCCGGCATAACATTAAGAAATTGATTTTTGCCTCAGCATTCATTCAGTTCGGACGGCGATTGTCCTCGCTCGTCTTCTCTTTATTTCAGCTTCGGCTGTCCTTCTCAGGACGGCATATGAGGGAACCTCGTTCCCAGAATGCTCTGCTCAGGGTGTAGCACTTTTGTGCTCCGGGCGTTCTTTCAGTTTCCTTCAGGCCGCTCTCCCCTTGCGTTAATCCTAATATACAGCATTTTTTTGCATAAGTCAACCTTTGTTTCATTCTTTAATATTTCTTGTGCAATCTGTACATTTTCCACACCGTCGCTTCGTCTATTGTGACAGTTTTAAAGGTCTCATTCGGGAAATGTTACAAATCGGTTACTCAATTTTTTTGACTCAATTACACATAAACGATGCATTGGTTTTATTGCATTTGACCAACGCTCAAAATTCATAAAGGCTGAAAGGCTGGTTTTTAGTCATTTTGTCACTGGTTTGTAGCCATTAAGGCATAAAAGATTAATATTTCACTTGCATCAGTTGAATCAATTACCCCGCTTTGGTCATAATCGCCAATCGAAAACATTTCCCCTGTTAATACCGGCTCTCCGCCGGTAGAAGCTGAGGCATAGTGTTCAAGCACAATGCTTGCATCCGCAGCATCCACATAACCGTCCTTGTTGACGTCGCCTTTCCTTATAGCTGTCACTGTCGTGATAAGCACCTGAGATGGCAGCGCGGTCTCCGTGGCCTTATATCTTACTGCTATCGGCTCTCCTGCTATCGGAGCATATTCGCTCTGCTGCCAGTCAGCAAGGTAGATCTTCATTACCTCTTCATCGGTCTCCGCACCGAACGCACGTCTGAACGCTTTGAAAAAGCTCTCCTCGTCTGCATAGCCGAACTTCGCGAGATCGTTGTATGTGATATCCGGCATATCAACGATAGCTGCGATCACCATGTTGCTGTCATCGGGAAGAACGATCCTGCCGTCATCCAATGTAAACTCCTGTAGCTCAGTCGGTGCATCAGGAGCATCGGGTATCACGAATGCAACAGGCTCAGAGGGAACGTGTTTTTCGTCGCCGGCCTCCCTTAATGTTATGGTCTCGCCTCCGAATACGAAGAAATGATCTCCTTCAGAATCAGTCAGGAGCCTGTCGGATATTTCAGTCCACTCTCCTCCCCCTGCGCTGTATTCGAGTTTGCCGTACTCCTGCGGCAGAGTAAGGGAGCTGTATCTGTAATCCAGATATGTACTGCTGAGGTCAGTATGGTACTTTACGAAGATCTCTCCGGCAGTCCCGTCTTCAAGGGTATATGTCAGTGTTTGACCTTCGGCTGCTGCAACGACCGAGCCCTCGGTATAGACTTTTCCGGAGGGATCGGATGCTGTTCCTTCACCGTCAGCAAAATGTATGACGCTTGTTTCAGGATCTATCCATACAGGATCGTTTATGACATTGATTTTTATAGTCCTGTCATCCATTCCGTCCTGCCTGAGAACTATGTTCACTGGAGCAGTTCTGTCTGAGATATCGACAGCACTTCCATACTGACCGGATAAAACCTCAGTGCCATTAACAGTTATTGAGGCATCGGAGAAAATCCGCAGCCACAGCCGGTTCTCATTGCCGGCGGAACGGAGCGTTATCTCGTCCGGTGTGGTATATGGTGGAGAAAATGCGTATCGCTTCTTTACTGTGCCGCTTCCGAAGCTGTATTCGAGCTTCTGGAGTGAGGGCTGTACAGGAGTGAAGCAGCCTGTCACCTGATCCGGGCAGGTATCGCTGAATGCTGTGATCTTTACAGCGCTTGTAATCTCGATCGGTTCAGTATACTCTCTTAGAGTTTTATCAGCATCGGTGAAATACATTATCCTGCTGTTATCCGTAGTATAGAGGCTTACCTTATCGGCTGTCATTCCGTCAAGAGAACTGAACTTTACCTTGCCTGCCGGACTTGCAAAGGCTTTAAGGGAGATATTGCCCATGACAGCCGAGACTTCGCCGGCTGCAAATTCGCTGCGGAAGTTATCCATCTGATCATTGACCTGAGCGATGATATCAATGTCCTCTTCCTCAACTCCGTCCATGAGCTGCTCGTATATCGCATCAAGGAGCTCCTGCTCCTCTTCCTCGGTATAGTGGATATCGTCTCCCTTTATATCCTGCCATTCGGTAGCGTCGGTGCTGTAAAAGCTCTCGCCGCTGTGAGTATACTCAGTTATAACATCATAATTAGTATATGTGTCGATGCAGGATATCTCACCAGTCGTGCTGTTCTCGCAGGCGATGACGCACTCTACAGGTATAGTGAAATCCGAGGTATCGCTGATAAGCTCGGCAACGACGCTGAACCTCTCCCCTGCTTTCGAGAAAACAGGCTCATCAAGGCGGATAGTCTGGTAGCCGCTGATATCACAGGTGCCTGACGCTGCTTCATGTGCTGTGCCTGATACAGGATCGGCAGGATCAGTCAGGCCGGTATATACCCATATTCTGTATTCCGTTCCGGGCTCTCTGATGAAAGTCGAAACGGCTTCGATATTCTCGTCCTCTCCGCTGGTGTAGATATTTGCCATATATGCGGGAAGCCCGGTCTCTCCAGCGTCCTCATGTACACTTATGGACTGCATGGCCGAATAGGTGTCATGCTGATATATAGTATCGAAATTATCCGCACGGCCGAAATCAAATACGGTAAACTCACTGAGTGATAGATCATCGTAGGAGATCCAGATATAGCCGCCGTCAGCATAATTGGCGCCCCAGCTGTTCTTGCAGAGCCATGCGCCGTTATGTTCGGGCTGTGTGCGGAAATCCTCCTTCGGGAAGTCATCGGACCAGCCGGCTATGGTAACTGCGTGATTGGCAAATCTCGGACGCTTGCGGCAGTAGGTCGAATAGTGTTCGCTGTCGTAGTACTTCGAGATATTAGAGCAGTAACTCACTTCAACCGGCTTGCTGCTGAACACGAACTGCTTTACCAGTGTGTTGACCTCGGCCTCGTTCGTGCGGTCGTGGTCATAATCGAAGGTGTATGCGTTCTCAAGGTGATATATCGCATCATTGCAGTCTATATTCTCCTTGAGTATTTCCGTGTCTCCGTATGGCATGAGTGATTCATCGACAGGTCCTCTCCACTGAGACCAGAGCGTTATGACGGCATCAGAATTGGCGCCTTTGTCCAGCTGCTCTTCCAGTGATGCCGAGGGTTCGAGGTCGCGGTAGAACTGTCCGGCAACCTGAAATTCCGACAGATCAACAGCCTGACCGTGCTGATAAAGCTGAGCTTCAGCACATGCTGCTGCACCATGTGCCCAGCAGGTACCGTAGCCTGTCTGATCGCGGACAGGAGACATCTTATTCTCGTCACGCAGACTGTACGAAGACGGGAGCTCCGCAGGAACACCGTCAAGAGTTACGTTACCTGTGAGGGGCGAAGAAACAGAGACAGAGAGTCCGCTCCCGTCAGAGCTTTCATTGTATATGCCAAAGACAGGCGGTGCAAGACTCAATCCCTTCTTCGCTCTTGCCTGTACTGTGAAAAGATCCGCGGGAAAAGGTTGTAACACGGATAATATAACGGCCGCGGCTGAAACAGCAGCCTTGATATTTGTCAGGATCATAGATCTCACCTTACCGATTCACATAATAAAAAACTATACCGAACCATTCTCTTACCCAGTAGGTCGGAAGCAGCCACCCGGGTGTAGAGGCTGATATGTTGTATATTACGTCGATACCCTGTTGTCTTGCGAGCATCTCTGCGCGGTACTGATGAAAACCGTCAGTCACAAGGGTGATATTCTCCGGAAGTCCGTTCTCCATAATGACATTCATGGAATAAAGCAGGTTCTCCTTTGTGTCAGCAGACTTATCCTCCATATAGATGCGGTCAGCGGAGATACCGGCGCTGACAAGAAGCGAGCGCATACATTCGGCTTCACTTATGGGCTCATCATCGCCTTTTCCGCCGGATACGACTACCGGAACACCGGGATGCTGCGTGATGTATTCCTTTGCGGCTGCGATACGCCGGGAGAGCATAAGGCTCGGCCCGCCGTTGTTTACCTTGCAGCCAAGAACAACAATGGTTGTATTGTCATCAGGCGGCAGGTCATTCATCTCCCTGAGCATAAGCAGGCTAAGTCCGCCGCAGAGTAAGATGCCTGCGGCAAGAACTATTCCGAAGAATGAGAGGAATATCTTTCCGCCCGATGTCTGCCACAGCTTTCCAGCCGCCCTCGATAACGGTCCCCAGAACATGGACGCAAGGGATGCGGCGGTACAGAATACGAATCCAAAGGCATTACCTATATTAAGTATCCTTACTGAAAGTGGGGCAAGGAACCATACTGCCATTACTGCAAATCCGGCAGCAATAATAAGACGAATCAGTAATCCGGTCATACTGTGTTTTGTTTTCTCCATAAGGTTTTGTTACGCTCCGCATTCATGTCAGTGCTGAGTAAAGCTCACTTTTACGGAAGCCTGTTTCCTTTGCGACTGCCTTGCAGGCTTCCGTGGGACGTTCTCCCTTGTCGATAAGCTGCTGAACAAGTGCAAGGGCTTCATCAAGAGTCATAGCTGAATAAACACTTTCCTGCATGCCTTCAAGGACGAGTACATACTCACCTCTCGGTTCCTGTTCTGTATAATAGGTGCAGGCCTCGGCAAGTGTCATGCGGAGAACTTCCTCGTGAAGCTTGGTTATCTCACGGCAGAGGGCGATATGCCTTTCTCCGCCGAAATGTCCGCAGAGGTCGCTGAGGGTGGTCTTCAGCTTATGAGGAGCTTCATAGAAGATCATTACAGCTGTCTCGTTTCTGAGGAGCTCAAGCCTGTCGGTACGATCCTTCTTGCCAACAGGCAAAAAGCCTTCAAAGGTAAAGCGGCTTATCTGCATACCGGAGAGGGCTGCTGCAGTCGTTACGGCTGCGGGGCCGGGTACAGCCCTTACCTCTATGCCGTTTTCAGCACATAGCTTAACAAGCACCTGTCCGGGATCGGAAATACAGGGCATACCGGCATCTGTCACAACACCGCCGTTCTCGCCTGCAAGAAGACGGCCGATTATCTTCTCGGCATCGGAGCGGGAACTGTGTTCATGGAAACTGACAAGCTGCTGCTTTATCTCGTAATGATTCAGCAGCTTCATCGTCACTCTTGTGTCCTCAGCACAGAGGAAGTCCACCTCTTCAAGCATACGGAGCTGCCTGAGTGTGATATCCTCAAGATTGCCGATGGGTGTTCCTATGATATAGAGTATACCGCTCATGTCTGCTCCTTTCCGGTGTCGTAGATTCGCTGGAGTTCCTCGGTAAAGCCGTCTTCACTGCGGATATACAGCTGAGGCTCTATCTTCATAAAAGGCTTGGAGCCCTTCTTTCCTTCGATGAGGAAGAGCCACGGCGCCTCGTCAGGATTTTTAGATACCATGCGAAGTCTCTTTGGCTCGATATCATGGTTCTTCATGGCGAATATTACATCGCTGAGACGTTCAGGACGGTTGCAGACACAGAGTCTGCCGCCAAATTTCAGCAGCTTCTGTGCAGCCGCACATACATCGTCAATATTGCACATGATCTCATGGCGGGCTATCTTCTGAGCGGTGATGACACTCTCAAAACCTGCCTTTGCAGCCTTGTACGGCGGGTTGCAGGTAACGAGATCAAGCTGCCCGAGGGGAGCCCCCTCCCATAGCTCTTTCAGATCAGCGCATACAGGTACGATGCCGCTTTCCTCATCGAGTCCGCTGTACTCCATACCCTTGCGGAGCTGATCTATGGCTCCCTCCTGAATATCAACGGCATAGATGATCTTAGGCGGCGCGGATTTCTGCATTATCATGGGTATTATGCCGCAGCCTGTTCCAAGGTCGCAGGCCTTGTCCTTCATCCGGTAATGAGAAAAATCCGTAAGCAGAAAAGCGTCAGTACCGAATCTGTGATCAGTGCTGGCGCATACGTATATCTTATCTGTAAGTTTTTCGTATCTGTATTCCATGAAAGATTTCCTTTATCTTATAGTTCCTCCGCCTACAACGATATCGCCGTCGTAGAAAACGACAGCCTGTCCAGAGGTAACGGCTCTCTGAGGCTCGTCAAATTCCACCTGATAGATACCGTCTCCAAGACTGGAAAGCACTGCAGGCTTGTCATGCTGTGAATACCTTGTCTTGGCGGTTATACGCATGGGTGCTTCGAGAGTCTCAACAGAGATTAGATTCACGTCCTCCGCTGTGAGGACGGTGGTATAGAGGTCGGATTCATCGCCGAGGACAACTGTATTGCTCTTCATATCCTTCCTGACTACGTATGCAGGTTTTCCGAGAGCTATACCAAGTCCCTTGCGCTGTCCGACAGTATAGTTTATGATGCCATTGTGAGTACCAAGTATCCTGCCTTCTGTATCGATGAAGCTGCCCTCAGGCACTTCTGCGCCTGTCAGCTTCCTGATGAAAGAAACATAGTCTCCGTCTGGTACGAAGCAGATATCCTGGCTGTCCGGCTTTGACGAATTAACAAGGCCTGCCCTCTCTGCAGCTGCACGTACCTCCTGTTTTTCAAGAGTGCCGAGCGGAAAAAGGGTATGCGATAGCTGCTCCTGTGTCAGCGCATACAGAACATAGGTCTGATCCTTGCTTCTGTCCTTAGGCCTTTTTAGGAGATATCTTCCGGTATTCTCATCATATTCGCGGACTGCATAATGTCCTGTTGCGATATAGTCATAACCAAGCTCGAGTGCACGTCTGAGCATCTTGTCGAATTTGACGTGTCTGTTGCATTCGATACAGGGATTGGGTGTTCTTCCGCAGAGATAGCAGTCAGCAAACTGCTGCATGACCTTCTCACGGAAGCAGTCACGGAAATTGAAGACTACGTGCTCAAAGCCGAGTTTATAGGCAACTGCTCTGGCGTCCATGACATCATTCAGGGCACAGCAGGTCTTGCCCTCCTTCTCCGCTGCGACTATATCCTCGTCTGAGAAGAGCTTGAGGGTGACTCCCATGACTTCATAGCCCTGCTCTCGCAGGAGCATTGCGGCAACGGAGCTGTCAACCCCTCCGCTCATGCCGACCATTACTTTTCTATTCATACTGTGCAAGTCCTTCGTTCATCAGCGCTGCCACATCTGACAGAGACATGAAGTACATATCCGCAGTACTCTCTATCTCCGGACGCTCTGCGTCAGCGGCGTCATCATAGACGGCGGCGGTGATGAATCCCGCACCGGCAGCTGTCGTTATACAGTGCAGTGAATCCTCGATGACAAGTGTTTCACGTGGAACAGTCCCCAGCATTTCAGCAGCCCCGAGGAATATATCGGGCTTGCGCTTGCCGCAGGGATATTCCTTGTCCGTCAGCAGGAAGCTGAAACGGTCATAGATGCCGCAGCGGCGCAGAACTGCCTCCGCAAGTGAGCGGTAGGTGGCAGTCGCTATGCCGTATGGCACACCCTTGCTGTCAAGGGTGTCGAGCAGCTCGGGAACACACGGCTTCAGCTGGATGTTCTCCTCATACTCCTGTCTTACGAGCTCCTCGATCCTGCGGATAACATACTCCTTTGTACAGGATAGTCCGAAATGCCTGATGAAATATTCAGAGGATTCATCCACCGTCATCTTCTTCATCCTGTCGGAAATATCAGCTGGCGGATCTGTGACGCCGTTCTCTTTGAGGAAAAGGCGGTCTATCTTGTACCATATACCCATGGAATCTATAAGAGTGCCGTCAAGATCAAAGATAACACCGTTAATCTGCATCGGTCGCCTCCGGATCTTCTGTGAGATCGACTGGATTGTCGTATTCGGAATAGTAATCATATTCGCTGTTCTCCGGATACTCTTCACCGAACCATACAGGATGGCGGTCGCGCATCCATTTTTTCTTGTAGGCTTCATCAGAGCGGTCCTCTCCGGCTGACTCCGGACTTCCGACAAGAACAACAGCCTGACTGCCCATAAGTCCGTAAACAGTCTCGAGCCGTTCTATGGGATACTCTACGTTTCCGGCAAGTGGATCGGCAGTGTATACTTCGCCCTTGTCAAGATCATATCCGTATATAGTAACACAATGGTGGAAGTCATTGAACCAGAACTCCTCTCCGCATCCGAGATCAAACTGGTATACGGATTCGCTCTCAACAAGGTCCATAGTCGCCCACACAATAACTGGTCTCCCCTGATCTATCTGATAGAGCAGCTCACGGAAAGGAGTGTCTGAAAGATCAGCAGGATACCAGTCAGAACCGATATAATCAAAATAGTCGGTCGCAGTTCTTATCAGAACAGGTACGTTGCATCCGAATCCGTTTTCGGAATGAGGATCACCGATGTAGTAATCATCCATAGTGAACCAGCCGTCCCAGTCCTGCGGGAGAAAGAGATCGCTCAGTGTTGTATTGTCTATATCAAAACCATAGTACTCAAGAGTCTGAGCAAGAGCAGTGACCTCACAGCCAGTCGGAAGTGAAGGTCTCTGCATGACTGCCTTGAAGCTGAGTACGCTTCGCCTGGGTATCTCATATCCTTCAGGGCAGTTAAGGTCGACCGCAGCGCTTTTCTGCGCAGGCTCCAGTTCCTCGGGCTGAGGCTCGGGAGCTTCGGCCGAAAGGGCATCCACATCGATCTCCTGATAAATTGTGCTTGCCTTCTCGACCTTGCGGCCGCAAGAAGACAGCAGCATAGCTGCTGATGCAGCCAATGCTACTGCTCCGATAAGTCTATTCACCATTCATTACTCCATATCAATCGTTATCTTTGCCCTCAGGTCGTCCTGCGCGGATGCTGCCTTACTCAGGGCCAGACCGTAGATATCGGAGGCTCTTTCCTCGAGCTCCGCAAATCGCCTTGCGGTGGCGTTCTTTGCGGAGAGGCGTGAAAGTGATGTGCCGTAAGGGATAAGAGCCTTGCCCTTTGCCCTTGCGAGTATCTCCGTACCACGGTCATTAAGTGCCAGAATTCTGCCATATGGCGGCAAATGCGTCATATCGTCCCGGGTGATACCGATCAGGAGTGAGATAAGGATGCGTTTAAGACGTGCCATCGTATAGCGTTTGGTCTTTACGTTATACAGGAGCTCCTCAAGCGATGAGGCAGTTCTTGCACTGTAAAGACGGTTTTCAAGCCCCTGTCCGACGTCACAGAGCTTTGCAAGCTCCTCGACGGAAGAGGTCCTCAGCTTGTAGAGGAAAACCCTTTCAAGCCTTTTCAGATCGGCCAGTTCGCCGCTGCTCTCTGCGGAACGTATAGCCTTCGCAACGTGCTCGGGCATAAAGTCCTCCGGGTGTATGACCTCAGTGTCTGAGAGCAGCTTCTCGCGTATGTATGAAGCACTGGCGAAGCCCGAATCAGGACTGCTGCCGTCATGGGAATCTCCCCGGCGCTTCACGGTATACGGTACGATGGACGAGGAGAATGATCTCAGAGCCTTCAGGTATTCGATGCCTAAAGTATTGTTCGGCTCACTTATGATATCCGCAAGCTCCGGAGACTCCCCCCTTACCACTGAGTTCAGTGCTCTCGGGTAGGTATAACCGTTCTCCATTATCCTGCGGATCTCCTCTGCTCTGAGGTCAGCCGTCCGCTGTACCATATCAAGAGTCTGAGTGAGCTTCTCTATACTTCCGCATTCGCTGCCGAAGGATATCTCGTCCACTGCTCCGAGACAGTGCAGAAGCCATACCGCACCGGAGGCAAAGCTCTCCGCTGAAGACAGACTGTACTGTACCGGAAGTTCTATTACTAAATCAACACCGGACCTGACCGCAAGTCTCGCACGCCGCAGCTTATCCATTATCGCCGCATCGCCCCTCTGTACGAAGCTGCCGCTCATGACAGCAACAATGTGTGTGGCGCCGTGTCTGCGTGTCTCATTCAGATGATACTGATGTCCGTTGTGAAACGGATTATACTCAGATATAATTCCGCTTACTTTCATTTTACTACCTCCGCACAAAAATTTCAATACTATTTTGTTAATTTTCATCTTACTGTCATATATCAGTGTCTGGAAATATATAATTTTGGTGCATAAGCAACAATTTATGACGTTTTATGACGTGGCCGGGCATTTGTTCTGCTCCGGAAATATCTGTGTATAAGAAAAAATACTTGCATTTCTTAGAAAAATGGTATATAATGTATTCATGCACGCATAATGCAGAATCAAAAGCGAAAGGAATATGCAAACATGATCATTTTAGTTGTAAATGCAGGAAGCTCATCTCTGAAGTATCAGCTCATCGACATGAAGGACGAGAGCGTTCTCGCCAAGGGCAACTGTGACCGCATCGGAATCGACGGCCATATCTCCCACAAGACAAGCGACGGAAGAAAGTTCGAGGCTGATATCAACTTCCCCACTCACACTGAGGCTTTCATGGAGCTCGTAAAGGCTCTTACCACAGGCGAGGCAAAGGTAATCGACAGCATGGACGAGATCTCTGCTGTAGGTCACCGTATAGTACAGGGTGCTGACGTATTCGACAAGTCAGTTCTCGTTACCGACGAGGTAATCGATCAGATCGACGACCTCCGTGAGCTCGCTCCTGTTCATAACCACGCTCACGCACTCGCTCTCAGAGCCTGCAAGAGCGTTATCCCGGCAAACGTTCCCCAGGTAGTAGTATTCGATACTGCTTTCCACCAGACAATGCCCGCCAAGGCTTTCATGTTCGGTCTTCCCTACGAGGACTACGAGAAGTACCACGTAAGAAAGTACGGCTTCCACGGCACATCACACCGTTTCGTTTCCAAGGCTCTTGCTGAGGCTATGGGCAAGGATGTTAAGGATCTCAAGATCGTATCCTGCCACCTCGGTAACGGTTCCTCCATCACAGCAGTTGACGGAGGAAAGAGCGTTGATACTTCTATGGGCTTCACTCCCCTTGACGGTGTAGTAATGGGTACAAGAACAGGCTCTGTTGATCCCTCTGCTGTTACATTCGTAGCAGACAAGCACGGCTTCACTCCCTCAGAGATGAGCGAGTACATGAACAAGAAGTCCGGCTTCCTCGGAGTTTCCGGTGTCGGCTCAGATAACCGTGACGTACAGGCTGCTGCTCTTGAGGGCAACGAGAGAGCTATCCTCGTATCCGATATGCTCACCTACGAGATCCAGAAGTACATCGGTGCTTATGCTGCTGCTATGAACGGAATCGATGCTATCCTCTTCACAGGCGGTATTGGTGAGAATTCATGGGAAGTAAGAGAGGCTGCCTGCGAGAACATGGATTACTTTGGAATCAAGATCGACAAGGCTCTCAACAAAACAATCAGAGGCAAGCTCCAGAAGATCTCCACACCCGATTCGAAGATCGAGGTATGGATTGTTCCTACAAACGAGGAGCTTCTGATCGCAAGAGATACTCTCGAGCTCATCTCCAAGTAAAGTATAGCATATAATTCAGATAAAATCAACAGGCTTTCCGGTAATCGCCGGAAGGCCTTTTTTATTGATAAGCAGCGGTGCCTGTTTCGGGATCTCCCAATTCACCTATCATAAAATGACTTCATCTGCCTATCCGCAGTACTTGACAACCTTATAAAAAAGCAATATAATTGATTTGTCAGACTAATGATCGGAGGATTACTATGAAATACGGACTTGTACTTGAAGGCGGTGCATTACGCGGATTATTCTCCGCCGGAGTTATTGATGTACTTATGGAAAACGGTATAGATTTTGACGGAGCTGTCGGAGTGTCGGCAGGTGCCTGCTTTGGCTGCAACTACAAATCCCGCCAGCCGGGCAGAGCTATTAGATACAACACCCGTTTCTGCCGTGACAAGCGCTATTGCAGCGTTAAGTCACTTATAATAACCGGAGATATGTTCGGAGCTGATTTTTGCTACCACAGGATACCCGAAGAACTTGATGTATTCGATTTCAGGACATTCAAGAATAATCCCATGGAATTCTTTGCGGTATGTACGGATATTGAGACTGGAAAGGCAGTTTATCACCGATGCCATGATGCGGGATACAGCGACCTTGAATGGATACGTGCCTCAGCTTCCATGCCCCTTGCGGCAAGGATAGTCGAGCATGAGGGAAGAAAACTGCTTGACGGCGGTATTTCCGACTCTATTCCCCTCAGATTCATGGAAGTGGAGGGTTATGAAAAAAACCTCGTTATACTCACCCGTCCCCGCAGCTACACGAAGTCACACAGCAAGACTGAGCAGCTGATAGCGCTCAGGTATAAGAAGTATCCTGCACTTGTTAAGGCCTGCCGGGTACGTCCCGAGGTCTACAACAGACAGCTACGATACGTCAGCGATGCTGAGGCGGACGGAAGAGCCTTCGTTATAGCGCCGGAAGAATCACTGCCCATAAGTCACATCGAACACGATCAGGACGTTCTTCTTGAAGTGTACCGCACCGGAAGAATGGCGGCAAAGAAAAAGCTGGACGAGCTGAAAGTCTTCCTCGGCCTTGATACTGAAACTGAATAAGATATAAGAAGCGCTTCTGACCGGATGATCAGAAGCGCTTTATTATTGTCTGTTTTCCGCTTATCAGCCGAGATCAACGAACTTTACGTTGTCCGGTGTGGGATTGCTGCGGTTTGTAAGATCCTTCAGAACTGTGATGATAGATGTATCAACAGAGGAAGTCATTCTTACAAGAGCAGACTTGTATGTCGCATTTACATATCCGTTGGGAGTTGAATGCGGTTTGGAAAGGTTGACAAGGACAGTATTTACGTTGTTTATCATACGGTTGTTTGCATCCGGATCGCCGTCGGCGGGGATGGCTACGATAAACTCGTCTGAACCTGTACGGTAAACTGTTCCCTTCTTGAAGAACTTCCTGAGGATATCAGCTGTGGAAACGAGGACTGCATCACCTGCGTCATTGCCGTACTTTGTATTGATATTGCTGAATCCTGCAATATTGAACATTGCAAAGTAGCAGGGCTTATCGGCACTGATGAAGGTCTTGTCCATATCAGTAGAGAATGATACACGGTTGCTTGCGTCTGTGAGGATGTCCTTGAATACAGCCTTGTTAAGTGACTCTTTGGTCTTGGCATTCTTCTCAACCTGGTTGTTCAGACGTTCATTAGTTGCCTCCTGCTTCTTGTTGAGGAAGTGGAAGATGAGCATGAGACCGAGAACTGAGAGCGCCAGTAATCCGAGATACCATCTCATGTTTCTTGTAAGTGAATAAACTTCACTGGTAGGCGCATCGATCATAAGGATCCAGCCGTGCTCAGCCATATAGTTGTAGATGGAAACGTACTTCTTGCCGTCCATCTTGTACTCAAAATAATCTGAAGCATCAGTTGTGCTGCCCTTGTGCTTGTTGCAGAGAACGAGGAGATCATCGATATCTGTGATAGTGGATATCTTCTCCTTGTCAACATTGAAGATGTACTTGTTGTCTGCTGTGTTTATCATGCTATAGAAGCTGTTTTCGATACCTCTGATAGGCATACTGTCGAGCTTCTCAACGAGCTGATCTGTGAAAATACCGAGGCCTACAAGTCCGATGGGGTTATGAGAATCGTCATAGACAGCCTTGTACATTGACACGATCTGCTTACCGGATGCAGGAGAAATAATGATACCTGTATCGTAAACACCGTCACCGGCATTCTTCATAGCATCCTGGAGCTGTCTGAGCTTGGTATCATCGCCGTCCTTGACAGGTCTGGTTATCATACCAACTACCTTGGGATTCGTATGTGCAAGAACGGTCGTATCCCACTTGCTGACGTAGATACCTTCGAGATTGTCTACATCCTGCGAGAAAAGCTCGGTATACTTCTGAGCTTCCGTAACTTTCTGCGAGTTATCGGGATCAAGGAGAAGAGCCTTGATCTGTCCGGCCTTGCTGTAGTGGGTGAGAGTCTTCTCTGCATTGTCAACATAGCTGTCAATGATGCTCGCTCTTTCGTCTGTGATCGTACTCATGTGGTCGATCGAGTTCTTTCTGGTGCTGCGGCTTATCGATACGGTGATAAGCAGGAACACTAATGTAAGTACGAGGAGCTGAACGATCAGAAGCAGATTAATCGTGGAAATTTTCTTATCTTTCATCTTTTCAATTCCTTTCAGCGGCGGGGATACCGCTTATTACTTGCTCAGCGTCCGAAAAAGCCGCCGAACAGTCTTCTGCCCTTTTTGTTATCTTCGGGTTTCTCGTCTTCGTCATCATCTTCGGTAACGCTCATAAGACTGTTGAGTCTCTTCTTGAGGTATTCACCGTTAGCCTTCTCAGTAGGAGTACTGTACGTACGTTCTGTTGAGTAAGGCATATCGCCGTCAAGATCCGGGATAAGGCTGCCCTTGTTTCTCAGCGCTGCAGGATCGGGGATAAGAGCATTAGTAACAGGACCGGGGATCGGGGGTATTCCGGGCTCTCCTGCCATAGCGCCTATATTTGCAGCGGGCTGAGGACTTACAAAATTCGTTATCTCGTCCATTCGTATGAGCCGGTCGGACACAATTATCCAACTCTGGGAATTCTGGCTGTCAAGTGCCTGTATGACTCCGAGACAGTTATTGCACGGAACGATAAGACCTCGTGAGCCTGCAAGTGCAAGTATCATAGCCTCGATAGCAGTCTCATTATATGCCTGCATATTCCTTACTGCGTCTATCTCTGCATGAACAGGAACGCTCTGACCTCCGATATCCTCCATGTGGCTCATGCCTGTATAGATCTTTCCTGATCTGGTAAAGACTGCACAGACGGTATCGTCAGGTCCGACGTATTCTCCGGTCTCATAGCGCTTATTGATTAGATCCATTACGATGTTGTACATGAATTCGTATGCCATCTGATCACTCCTTTCCATTATTCTGTATTACAATGTACATCCCGCGGGGAAAGGAAAGCATACCTAAGACGATTTGCTTTCCGGAAGGATATACATTAAGGTGTAACGGAAACGGAGACGATTTTATATCGGACAGCTTCCATGCGAAAACAAGAAATAGTATTTTCAGTAACCTTAACTAATACATTATAACTCTCTTGACTTTTCGGATTCAACTCATAAAATGCAGAAATGGTGTGTAATTTGCAGAAATATATTACTGAAAACAGAAAAAGTCTTTATCAAAATTGCATCATTGTGCTGAATGACACATTAGTCCAAATAAATGACTCTTCCGGGTACCCTGTCCGGGGCTGGCGGATCTTCGCAGTTTTTATACCCTACTGCGAGGTGGCCTATACCTGTGTAATCTCCATCGAGGCCGGCTTTTTTCAGAAGCTCAGCTCCCAGCTCGCCCTCTAATTCTTCTTTTGCTCTGTGGATCCAGATACTGCCAAGCCCAAGCTCCTGCGCCTCGAGCATCATGTTGCCGAGGACGAGAGAACCGTCATAGATGCCGGTAGCGATATCTGACGGGGCTATTACTACAAGTATCACCGGTGCACCATAAAAGGGATCGAAGCCTTCCTCCCAGCCGCCTATGCTGCGGTTAACATCAGCGATACGATCACGCAGTTCCTTGTTAGTGACTGCTATTATCTTAGGTGACTGTTTTCCTCGGCCGGAAGCGGCGTAGAGACCTGCCTCGATTATACTGTCGATCAACTCCCGCGGAACGGGATCATTTCTGAAACTTCGGATGCTCCGCCGTTCCTTTATGGTTTTCATCAGATCACTCATCGGTTTTCACTCCTTTATATAGGTACAAGGGATATACATGAAAACTCTCTGACCTGAGCCATGATATATCTCTGCATATATATATTGTACTCTGATTTTTGGTAAATGTCAATAGTATATTCCTTATTTCCAAGATATTTTTGCTAATTCTATATCATGAGGAGCAGAAGGCCGGGGTTCGCCTGTATTTCCCATAAGGAACTTGATATCAACATTCATATCGGCTGCAAAATCCACGTCAAATGTAAAATCTTGCGGCTCCGCACCGATAGTTATTACTTCATCAAGATATCGAGTGTAGGAAGAGTCCTCGACTGTGACATTTATCTGTCGGGAAAGCGATGAGCTTGCCGTGAAACTGAGCTTGTGACTCTCCCCTGCCTTTACCGGCTGGTTCTCAAGAAGTCCCATTACGCTGTAAGGAAGCTCTCCTGTCGATTCTATATGCACCTGAGTAGAGCCGTCCTTGTTTGTAAGACCTGCGTCCGCGCCCTCGCGATAGAGAGAAAGTGCAGCTGAGGTCTGCTCGGTGGGAGAAAATGCAGTGCCGTCCTTCCTGTATACTCTTACATAGTCGATATCAAAATGCTTCTCGCCGTCGGCAAAGATACCGGGATCGGCATAGATGCCGTCGATACCGTCAAAATGTCCGCCTACAGCAAGGTTCAGCAGGATATAGAAGTTCTGGTCAAAAGGCGCAGGATAGGCTCGGTTGACCGAATACCAGTCAGATTGTGTGCTGTACAGCTTATCGTCAACATACCAGTGCATCTCGTTACTGTTCCACTCTACACTGTAGGTATGCCAGTTTACGGTAGAATCTCCCTCCGGGAAAACATAGTCATTGGTGAGGTAGGTGTTTCCCGGCCATACATCGCCGAAGTGTATAGTGCCGCAGATCTTTTCCGGTGTACTGCCCCAGCCCTCCATGATGTCTATTTCACCGGAAGCTGCCCAGCCGCCGTAAACGCTGTCCTCGGGCAGCATCCATATAGCCGGCCAGAGAGACTTTCCGGAATCACAGCGAGCCCTTACCTCGATACGGCCGCCGCAGGTAGAGAATTTATGCTGTGTACTTAGTCGGGCGGAGGTGTATTCATAGCTGCCCTGCACAGGGTCTGTCAGATTCTCCTTACGGGCCGCTATTGTGAGGATACCATCCTTAACTGTTGTATTGGAGTCTGTGTAGAATTCCTGCTCGTTGTTGCCCCATCCGTTGGTTATGTAGTTGCCCTTGTCATCAGTTTTCCAGTTGCCCAGCTCATAGGTCCAGTTATCCATATTGAGAGCACTTCCGTCAAATTCATCGCTCCAGATAAGTGTATATCCGTCGACAGGCTCGTCGGGAGGCAGTTCGGCAGGCGCAACAGGTTTTCCGAGAAGGAAGCCGCTCAGTTTTTCAAGATCAGCCTTCTGTGCGTAGGTGCGTGCTTTGACCAGGTCAAAGGTATCGACTATGCCGTCGGCGTTATGATCCATATCTATCGCTGTCATACCGTTAATGGCAGGTACAGAGGCTGCTGTAAGGAATGCTGTCAGTGCTGCTGTAACTATCCTTTTCTTTTTCATCCGATCACTCCTTAGTATTATCGGTGCGAAGTATGTACATCAACTCTCTGAGAGGTTTGCCGCCGATCTCATCATCTATGAACTCTCCGCTGCAGATCATACCGTTCCTTTCGTAGAAACGTCTCGCCCTGTCATTCTCCTCAAGCACCCACAGGAGGATGCTGCTGAATCCAAGGCTTCGCAGCTCAGCAACACAACGTTCAAATAACTTTCTGCCATATCCCTTGCCAATATACTCAGGAAGTAGGTAGAGTGAAACTATCTCACCATAACCGCTGAATCTCTCCCAGCGTGAGGGACAGATGCCGGCTGTACCGACAAGCGAACCGTTTTCCTCAATAACAAGACTTTTCATACTGCCTTTACTTATCGTCCCAGCCCATTTCCCGGCGGGGATGCTGTCAAGGAAGGACTGAGGGATAATATCCTTATAGGCATACTTCCAGCTCTGTTCATAAATATTGCTGATCTCAAGTACATCGTCTTCGGGTGTAATGAATCTTATCTCCATATCATTTCCTCATATTCATAACTCATATAGTGTGATAGATCGGGCTTCTTTAATCGACACGGTACATTATCCTCAGCCGCTGTGCCTCATTGGAGGTGAAACCGAATTTTTCATAGAATCCGATCTTGTCAGGCATAGCGCAAAGCTCAACAAAGATATCAGTTCCGCTGACGCCATTATCATTTATGAACCTGAGAAGCTCGTTGATCATCAGCCTGCCAACGCCGCGATTCTGATACTCAGGTATGACAATAACATCCTTTATATAGTAACAAAGGCCCATATCCCCTATCATTCTTGCCATGCCGATAATCCTGTCATTATCCCAGACTGAAATGCGGAAAAGAGTGTTATTCATGGCAAGCTCAGTCTGTTCTAAAGAAGGTCCTTTGCCCCACACGGTTTCCCACAGATATATGAATTGTTCGGCAGTAAGTTCGTTATACTCTATTTTAAAACTATTCATTACAGCAGCTCCTGTTATGACTATTTCATTTACTGTTATTATACATTAAATGCCATGAAATGTCAACGAAAAGAGCCCTCACACAAATTGTGCGAGGGCTCTCTGATACTCAGATCAGCTCTGGATCTTCTTTCTGAATGTAAATGCTGCGGCTGCTGCAACATAGAGAAGTGTTACTATAGCAGCTACGCCATTATCACCAGTCTTCGGAGCATCCTTGACTGCTTCTGTTGAAACAGCTGTTGTAGTCGTTGTTGCTTCTGTAGTAGCTATTGTGGCAGTCGTTGTAACCGTCATATCATCGACCATTGTAACGGTATTGCTGTCGGTGGTCACACCTACATCGCCTGTTACCTGGCCGTTCACTATTGTGAAGGTGATGTCTGTGGTTACTTC